>ERZ773056.77-NODE-77-length-46382-cov-9.491873_pt1 | contig 46382 bp, 36 predicted proteins | sample MGYA00580857_ERZ773056 | MGnify/ENA primary metagenome ERZ773056 (study PRJEB29015, sample SAMEA2737996) | human oral metagenome | biome: human oral; feature: human-associated habitat; material: dental | place: China | collected 2114 ... | reverse complement strand
CGCCATTCTGGCCCTGGCCGTCGTCTTTGCCGTCAAGACGCTCAAGATCGTGCCCCAGCAGCATGCCTGGGTGGTCGAGCGGCTGGGCAAGTTCGACCGCATCCTGATGCCGGGCCTGAACATCATCGTGCCCTTCATCGACCGGGTTGCCTACAAGCACGAGCTGAAGGAGTTTCCGCTGGATGTGCCCAGTCAGGTCTGCATCACGCGGGACAATACGCAGCTGCAGGTGGACGGGGTACTCTACTTTCAGGTGACGGACCCGATGCGGGCATCCTATGGGTCGAGCAATTATGTGGATGCAATCACGCAGCTGGCACAGACGTCGCTACGCTCGGTGATCGGCCGGATGGAGCTGGACAAGACGTTCGAGGAGCGTGAGGCGATCAACCTGGCGGTGGTGAGTGTGCTGGATGAGGCGGCCACCAACTGGGGGGTGAAGGTGCTGCGCTACGAGATCAAGGATCTGACACCACCGGCGGAGATTCTGCGGGCGATGCAGGCGCAGATCACGGCCGAGCGGGAGAAGCGGGCGGTGATTGCGGCTTCGGAGGGGCGCCGGCAGGAGCAGATCAATCTGGCGTCGGGTGAGCGGGAGGCGGCCATCCAGCGCTCGGAAGGCGAGCGTCAGGCGGCGATCAACCGGGCGCAGGGTGAGGCGGCTTCGATTTCGGCCATTGCGGAGGCGACGGCGCAGGCAATCGAACGGGTGGGCCATGCGGCCAAACTGCCGGGTGGGGACACGGCGGTGAATCTGCGGGTGGCAGAGCAGTACGTTGAGGCGTTCGCGAAGCTGGCCAAGACCAACAATACGATGATCGTGCCGTCCAATCTGGGGGATGTGTCGGGGCTGATTGCCACGGCGATGAAGACGGTCAAGGTGTCCCAGGAGGATGGCCGGGGCTGACTTGCTTTCTTCTGGAAGACGGCACTGGGGGAGGATGTTGTCTTGCCAGGACGGCTTCGGTGGGGCACGCGCCCCGGACCGGTATGTCCCTGCGGCTCATACGCTCACTGAAGCTTTGTTGCCCACGACCTTCGTCGTGGTCAACAAACCTCCAGCGCTAAAACACTTTCCGACAATCGGGCTTCGCCCGACCGTCAGAAAGTCGTTCACGCGTACCGCGAAATCGCCGCAGTGACGTCCCGCTCCGCGGCGCTTGGTGCCTTGCGGGAGGGGGTACCGGGGTACTTCACCTGACGGCGCTGAATTCTAGCAACTGACCTTTTATTGCTTCCTTACGCCCAGATACAGGCCGTTCAGGTTCTTCAATGGTGTGAGAAGGTCGTTTCTGATGAGGGCGGCCCATGATGATTTTTGTGCTCCTGCTTTTTGCGGCGTATTTCTGGTTGTCGTTCTGTCGGTGGTTTATGGCTATCACTTCGGACGAGGTGAAGGGGTATTGTTGTCTTTCGTGGATTCGCTGGTTTCTGGTTTTCTGCTGGTATTTGCGCTGGTGTTTGTTCTGCGGCTTGTGTTCTTCCTGCGTGGCAAATCGGCTGGAGTCAGGGTGCTGTTCAATCTGGTGGTGTTTTCGCTGTTTTTGCCGGTTTCCCTCGCGCTTTGGCTGGAATCAAAAGGCATTGACGGTTTGGATGGTTTGTTGCTGTCGTATTCGTTCGTTTGCATTGCCGTCTCTTGTGTCAGGCTTTTTCGGGAGGCTGATTGAGCTGCCGCGCCTGGCACTGGCCTGGAAGTTTCTGGCCGTGCTGCCGGTCAGGGATTTCACGGTAGTCGCAGAAACATCCTTGTCTGCAGGGATATTTTTTGGCGCCCGTTTCTGCTGGCCAGAACAAAGGCCGTGAGTGCCAAAAACAGGGTGACCCTGTGATTTGCGGGGATTTTTCGGTACACACTGCGTCCTGCACCGGAGTCGTCTTCCATGAACCGGAGGCCCCTGAAAGCGCCGGCGATCCTCGTTCAGGGTTAACGCGTATTTAATCGGTACACATGTCTCTATAGGCTATGACTTGCCCGCAAACCAATTCAGGAGACGCGCAATGTCGGTGCCTACGCTCAAGCATTTCATCAATGGTCGGTACGTCGAGTCACAAGGCGGCGATTACTTTGACCTCATAAGCCCTGTGACCGGCAAGGTCAATGCCCGGTCACCGAATGCCAGTCAGGCCGATGTGGATGTCGCTTATGCGGCTGCCAGAGAGGCCGCCAGGGAGTGGGGGCGCAGTACGCCTTCGCAGCGCCAGAAGGCGTTGCTGCAACTGGCGGATGTGATCGAAAAAAATGGCGACCGGCTGATCGAGGCCCAGAGCCGAAATACCGGCCAGCTCAAGCATCTGATCGCCTCGGAAGAGGTGGCCACCTCGGTGGACCAGATCCGTTTCTTTGCGGGCGCGGCGCGTTTTCTGGAAGGCAAGGCCACGGCCGAGTACATGCCCGGCCTGACGTCCAGCATCCGCCGCGAGCCGCTGGGCGTGGTCGGTCAGGTCGCCCCCTGGAACTATCCGCTGATGATGGCGGTGTGGAAGCTCGCCCCGGCCCTGGCGGCGGGCAATGCCGTGGTGCTCAAGCCCAGCGACACCACGCCGGAAAGCACGCTGCTTTTCGCCGAACTGGCCGCACCATTTTTCCCTGCCGGCGCCATCAACGTGGTGCTGGGCAAGGCTGACGCAGGCGAGCGCGTGGTCTCGCACAGGACGCCTGCGCTGGTGTCCATCACGGGTTCGATGCGCGCCGGCCTGCAGGTCGCGGCATCGGCCGCAACCAATCTGACCAAGGCCCATCTGGAGCTGGGTGGCAAGGCTCCGGTGCTGGTTTTCGAAGATGCCGATCTGGACAAGGCAGCCGAGACCATCTCGATTACCGGTCTGTTCAACGCCGGCCAGGACTGCACCGCCGCGACGCGTGTGCTGGTGGCGGAGCCGGTGCATGACGCCTTCGTCACTAGGCTGGTCGAGCAGGTCAAGGGTATCCGTTTCGGCGAACCCGACGACCAGGATGCACTGTACGGCCCGCTGAACAACGCCAACCAGCTGGAACGCGTGAAGGGCTTCATCGAGCGTCTGCCGGCGCACGCCAGAATCGAGACCGGCGGCAAGCCGGCCGATCGCCCGGGCTTCTATTTCGAGCCCACCGTCATCACCGGCCTGAAGCAGGAAGATGAAGCCATTCAGACCGAAATCTTCGGTCCGGTTATTACCGTGCAGAAGTTCAGTGATGAAGCCGACGCGCTGGAGAAGGCCAACGACGTCGACTACGGCCTTGCCTCGAGCGTCTGGACGCGCGACCACGGCCGGGCCACGCGTCTGTCGCGTGAGCTGGATTTCGGCACCGTGTGGATCAACACCCATATCCCGCTGACGGGCGAGATGCCGCATGGCGGCTTCAAGAAGTCCGGCTATGGCAAGGACCTGTCGGCCTACGGCTTCGACGAGTACACGCGCATCAAGCACGTGATGAGCGCCAACGACTGATACCGGGGGAACCACCATGCCACAGAATCAAACCGTGCGCGACCTGGTCGCGCGAGCCCACCGCGAGCTGTTCGACGAACGCGATACCGGCGCGCTGGAACGCTATTTCTCTCCCGACTTCATTGAACACTCGCCGCTGGTTGCCGACGGTCTGGCCGGTCTGCGCGAGCTGGTGCAGACGCATCCGCATCTGCGCCACGAGGCCCGCCGCGTGCTGCAGGACGGCGACCTGGTCGCCATCCACGGTCGTTTCACCGGACTGGACGCACAGCCGCTGGTCGGCTTCGATATCTACCGCGTCGAAGACGGCAGGATCGTCGAGCATTGGGATGGTCTGGTCCCCGAGGCCGCGCCCAATGCCAGCGGCCGCACCCAGCTCGACGGCCCGGTCGAGCCGGGCACGGGCCATGACGTCGAGCGCAACCGCGCCTTCATTACCGGGTACTTCACCGAGACATTGATCGGGGGCGATTACACGGGTTTTCGCCGTTACACGGATGGCCAGCGTTTTCTGCAGCACAGCCCGGACATTCCCGATGGCGTCGAGGAAGTCATTGCCTTTCTGGAGAAGCTCAGGGCCGAGGGCAATGGGCTGGAATATGACCGCATCCACCGCACGGTAGCCGACGGCCAGTTCGTGCTGACCCACTCCGAAGGCCGCATCGCTGGTGCCCGCCATGCCTACTTCGAACTGTGGCGGGTCGAGGATGGCAAGCTGGTCGAGATGTGGGACGCCATCCTGCCGGTGCCGGAAGACGACGAGGCCAGGCACCGCCACGGGATCTTCTGATGCGGTATCGGCAGGTGACGGCCTGCGCTGCCCTCTGTTCGTTCGGAGGGCAGCGGCCGAATCAGCTTTCTTTCATTCCCTACCTCCATCAGCAAGGACCTCATTCATGACAGCAACCAACCTGACCGAACGACGCAATGCGGCCATCGCCAGGGGCGTTGGCGTGACCACGCAAATCTATGCCGAGCGCGCGGAGAACGCCGAGATCTGGGATGTCCAGGGCCAGCGCTACATCGACTTTGCTGCCGGCATCGCCGTGGTCAATACGGGCCACCGGCATCCGCGTGTGATCGCGGCGGCGAAGGCGCAGCTCGACAAATTCACTCACACCTGCCATCAGGTCGTGCCTTACGAGAATTACGTCGCGCTAGCCGAGCGCCTGAACCGGCTGGTACCTGGCGATTTCGCCAAGAAGACCCTGTTCGTGACCACCGGCGCAGAGGCGGTGGAGAATGCGGTGAAGATCGCCCGCGCCGCCACTGGCCGCCAGGGGGTGATCACCTTCAGCGGCGCTTTCCATGGCCGTACCTTCCTGGGCATGGCGCTGACCGGCAAGGCCGTGCCCTACAAAACCAGCTTCGGTCCACTGGTGGGCGATGTCTATCGCGTGCCTTACCCGATCGGGTTGCACGGCGTCAGCGTTGAGCAGACCCTGGCGGCACTGGAAAAACTCTTCAAGGCCGATATCGAGCCGTCGCGTACGGCAGCCATCATCCTGGAGCCGGTGCAGGGCGAAGGCGGCTTTTACCCTGCGCCGCCGGCGCTGATGCGTGCGTTGCGCGAGATTGCCGATCGCCACGGCATCGTGTTCAAGTCCAAATTCCTCTGGGCTGGATTCGTCCAATCCCTGCGAAACATATCATAGATGAAATACTCATAGGCTGCTCTTCTTTTGAGGTTGCCTCTATCATCTAAGTAGTGAGCAGGCGCAGTGCCTTCTTTCCTTACAATGCCATTGAGCGCTTCATACGAACTCTCATATACATTGAAATAATTCTCAGGGTTTTTGTTATGTACATACTCTATATCCAAGAGTTCCAATATGTTGCGATTGGCTGTATTAGGACTCCAGGTATAGCGGAGTACCCCTGAGGTCTTCTGCCTGTCCAAACCTATATTCTCTTGGGTACTAGTGGAGAGTTGTAACATGGTCTGGGGGGTCTTAGAATAAGGAATAAGTGATTCTATCCTACCGAAAAACCATATACGCGGAATGGTCAGGCGCAAACCGCCTCCATATTCAAAGAGATTGAAAAAGGCAGAACTACCATCCAAGAATTGCTGTGCTCCCATGGTGATGCGTGGAGTTACCTCTAGGGTTTCTGCCCCTCTAAAGACGTTTCTTGCAATAAAAGAAGTACTAAACCCTATCCCAAACTCCTGTATAGAGGAGCGAGAGAGTTCCAAATTGGTCTCTATAGAAAAGCGTTTGAGTGGTTCCAAGTGTATATCCGCTTCCAAAACCCTTTCCAAGGTATCATTCTTGGCATAGTGATATTGTATATTGGGATACTTAAAAGCCCTAAGGTTGTTAATCTGCCTATAAGCATTGTTGCGGTCTATATCTCGGTAAATACTCTCCGAACGCAAGGCAATAGCATCATAGAGGGTTTGCTTACGATAGCGCAACTTATGGCGGTAATAGTAAGTAATCCCTTTGTATTCTAGCGAATCATAGGGGGTATTCTCAGAAGAAGAATCATAATCGGTATAGAGGCGTACTTTCCTTATTTTGTGAACCTTATAAGGTTTTTCCGTGGGGGGATCGGTAGAGCGATCTATGTAGTTGGCTATGGTAGTGGTCACATTGATCAGCGAATCGTTGTTATACACTACCGTGTCCCGTGCTATGGTAAAGTCTATAGCACTTTGCTGAAAATTATAGAAGCCATTATTGCGCAATAGGCTAGTAATACGTGCCCTTTCACTATTGAATTTCTCCAATCGGTAGAAAGTACGTGGCTTAATAATACGTTCATTTATATGCTTTTTGTAGAGGGAATCAATCTCTGGGGAAAGGATTTGGGTATCCAAAGAATCAATATAATAGCGGCGCCCCCTATCTATATGGTAGGTTACTGAAGCCTGTTTTTCTTTGTCTGTAGGAGTGATTTCATAGTGGCCTATATTATTAAAATAGCCCACACTGTTGTAGTAAGCATGGAGGGTATGTGCCGATTTGCGAGTCTCCACTGTATCTATAATCACAGGTGCTTGTCCCATTCGCTGGAGCATACGATCCTTGCCCGAAACCAAAAAGGATTCCCCCAAGCGTTGGGTTTGTTTTTTAGAGAGAAAGCCATCTAAGAAGCGATGCCACTTAGGATGCCTCACAAGCCATTTTTGATAGTTTTCCAGAGCATGGTCATCGGCCAAGTTATAGATAAGCAACCCCAGTGGAATCCCCAACAATCGCGAATTGGGTTCCTGGCGTAGATAGCCATAAATATTGGCATTTTTAGGTTTTTTATCATTAACAGAAATCGTATTCTTACGCAGCAGATACGCTCCCTCCGGCACTTTTTTTGTAGGATTACACCCCAGCAGATAAGCCAAAGCAAAGAGTAAGAATACTATTTTAGCAACAAATGTATGCTTCATCGGATAGCCTCAAAATTTCGGCTCAAAATTACAAATTTTATACGATAATACAATTATAATTATCAATTGTTAATTGTTAATTGTTACTGGCTATCTCCTGCTCCGATGCCAGCATAGAAAAATTAGTTTTCAAATAGAAAATCAAAACCATAAAACTTATTCAGTTCTGTATAATGTCCTTTACGAAGCATTACAAATATGAGCTTTTCCTCATCATATATTCTATAGATAGACAAGTCTGTGTTTATCTGTAATCCTCCTTGACCAAATATGAATTTCTTGAGGGTCTAAAGTAGGGTCTATCTTATCTACATCTTTCAAACGTTCTGGTTTTCCTGTTCCTTTTCTTGGTGAGACTGATAGTTCAAGTATTAGTTTATTGATTTTTTCTAAAACCTTGACCTTTCCCGAATTACGAAATTCTATATATTGCTCCTCAAAGATATGGCTTAGCTTGAGAGTATATTCCATTATCTCAATGAATTAAGATGTTCCAAAATCTCTTTTTCCCCTCTCAATTCTTTACTGCTATCAAAGCTCTCCATTGATTTTTTCATAAGTTCATAATATTCCTCCTGAGACATTTGAGCCTCTTTTTTCTCTCTTTTGTCCTCTACCAAAGTCACATTGAGTGCTTTTAAAAAACTATCTAACAGAGCTACTTGTTCTTTATTTTTCAGACTGAAGGAATATCTTACTCCTGGTTGTATTGTCGTTATCATAGTGTTATATAATAAAGTTGATGCAAAGGTACATCAAATATTTTATCTAGCAATTCTTTTTCATGAAAACTTCATTGTTAATGACCATCAATGTAGAAAATTATTTGTGTATAACTAATTCATTAAGACGCAATAAATGACACCTCTACACAAGCGCAAACTAAGACCATTCCTTGCTTAGCATAGTCTTTTGTAGAGACGCAATTTATTGCGCCTTAAAAAATCACATCTTAATTATTGATTTATATCAATAACCAATGTACTATTGCCAATTAATACTAATATTACTTACTTCAAGATTCTTATATTCCAAATTTCCATCATCATATGCTCTAAAAGAAGTAGCTATAGAGACAAAACTCAATCCTTTTACACTAGGTAATATTTGTTTAAAAGTAACACTCGCTTTCATAGGTACCTCTGTAGGTATTTTATTACATGCAGCAAAAAAAGTATCTTTATTTTTTCCTACAGACATATTTTTTACGAAATATTCATTCCCTTCGAAATCATATGCCTTTATACCGCTAATAATTGTAGGATAATCATCATTTATAAAACAAACTTTTTGATGAACTAACTTATGTGAAATTAGAAATTCCAAAGTAACTGTTTGTTCTACTTTATTCCCTATAACAGAAAGTAGTTTTACCTCAAACTTGGGAGAGAAACTCTTGATAGTACCATTTTCCTGATTTGTATTAGTATCTGAAGTTTTCATTTTATCTGCCACTGTTTGAAAATCAGCTGCTTGAGAGACAACCTCTCCCTTACGAAGAGCATCATCTATAGCAATAACTATTTCTTTTTTGTCTGTATACCTAAGTATAGCGTACTTAACCACCTTGCCATCAACCATTTCTTCTTTGAAAGTCTTAATTATAGGTCTGGTTAATTTTGCAAGATCTCCCTCCGTTGCATTTACTGTTTCCTTCTTTCCCACCTCTGTCCCATTCATGGTATCTATATAATCCCTCACGGTAACTATATCCTTAATAAGGATAGTACCATATGTTTTACCTCTTGAAGGAGTGCCAAAGGAAATAGCATCTCCTCTTTTATAGGTATGATTATCAACAGCTACATATTCTTTTCTTGAATTTTTGGAACTCTGCCCTGACAAAGAGCCAAAGTTTAATACCATTAGCAACAAAAGTGCTATTTTTTTCCCTGTTTTCATTGTTCTTATTTTTAATATGACAAAGTTACCATTATTGTCTTATTCAAAGACTTTATTTTTTTACTAATAGGAGAAAAATATTACTAAGAGTTAAAAATATTTCGTACCTTTGTCGCAAAATATAAGTATGTCATTAGGAAAAAAGTTAAAACAAGCGCGCCTTAATAAAAATCTTTCTCAAGATTTTATGGCTGAGATGTTGGAAGTTTCTCAAAAAACATATTCCAACTTTGAAAATAATAAGACAACCCCAAATTTTTCACAAATCGAGGAAATTTCTAAAATACTGGATATAAGTATTTTAGATTTCTTAGAAGATACTGAAAAATATAACTTCTACCAAAATAACACAGGTACAAACAATGGTTTTGTAGTTAATAATTTCTCAGAAAAACTTATTGAACAATATGAACTTCGAATTAAAAAATTAGAGGAAGAAAATGCGTATCTAAAATCCCTATTAGACCGAATGCTAAAATAACTGATTCTAACAAAAAGAGCTTCAAAAATAGATTGAAGCTCTTTTTTTCTATTTACCAATTAATATATAATAAACTAAATATCAAACAACTACCTCCTAACATTAACAATTATTTTCTCCTTCTTCTTACAAATACCACCAGTCCCACAAGGGCTACCAGTACCGCCACACCTATCCACAATCCATCTAAGGAGACTTGCTTCTTTTCCTGTCCTGTAGTCGTTTCTTCTTTCTGGAGTACTTGGCTATTCTTGGTGTCATATACCTCCTCTGAAGCATTATTGGCAGCAGAAAGTTGTTTCTGATATACTTGCGCATTGGCCGCAGGGGCTTTTTGCGAGATATATTCTTGCAATTTCTTATTCTCAGAAGAGAACTGAGAGGAGGTTACCCCATACTGCTTTACCAAATCGGTATGGAGGCTCGCCAAATGGGCAATCTGTGCCTCTGATGCCTTCCACATTCCTTTGCGAGTAGCCTCCAGCATCACCGCTGTTACCTCTTCCAAGGATACAGCATTCTCCCGCTTGATAAAGTCGGTCACACCCAACTGTTGCTTGTCTTCTATATAAGTATCATAGACTTCATTCCATAGGGCATCATCTATCAGTTCAGGACGGGTAGCCTCCCAGCCGTGCATATTGGTTACTATCTCTTGGATTTGTCCTGCCGCAGAGGCCTTGCCTTTCATCATTTCTTTGATATACTTAGGATTAAGTATGGTAGCGCGTGCCTCTACTCCTATGGCTTCCTTCAATTCTTGCAAGTGCATGTTCTTATGATTGCGATAGTCAGCCAAGTAGGCATCAGGATCTTTGCCTGTTACCTCTTTGATAGCGGCATTCATACCTCCCATAAACTCATATACGTGGTCAAGGCTCAAGGCACCCCAAGTATTGTTCTGGCGTGGCTGAATAAGTACATCGGCATGCTTGATTGCAGCACGAAACATGCCTTCTTGGAACTGACTCCAGTTCTCTTTAGTGCCATAGAATGCGCCCATATTGTGCATATACACTTGGGCAATATCGCTTTGGCTCTCCCACTTATCTCCTGCATTGATGAGCTCCTTAATACCTGTGTCATACCTACCTTGTAGCCCTCCGAAGATACGCTGAGTGGACATCTCACGGGCTTCCTTAGGCGGCACCCCTGCCTCTACTAACTCCTTCTCTATATCCACAGTACCTGCACTGACCTGGTTGGCGTAAGGCTCTTGAGGGAGCGCACTGACCATCTCTATGGCCTTGGTAATAAGGAACAAACGAGAGGCGGCCAAGTCACGGAACTGACCAGAGGTCTGTATCACCACATCTATTCGTGGACGACCCAGTTCCTCTGAAGGAATCAAGCGTATATCACCCACTCGGCCAAAGGTATCCCACACAGGTTCTACTCCCAGCATATAGAGGGCTTGGGCTATGGATACACCCTCGGTCTCTACAAACTCAGAACTCCAGAAGGTATAAGCGATTTTCTTAGGATATGTGCCATGTTTTTCCTTGTATTCGTTCAGTACATTTTGGGCTAAGGCTACCCCTCTGTCCCAAGCCAATTTGCTCGGTGTGCTCTCGGCATTAACCGAATAGAGATTATGTCCCGTAGGTACTCCTTTAGGGTTGGCTACAGCATCACCTCCTGAAGACGGAGGGGTATAACCACCATTAAGCGCATTGAAAAAGGCTTTTTCCTCTAAATGGGGACTTTGTTGTAGACCATCTCGGTAGAAAACAATATGGGTAATAGCCTCTTCTATTGCTACTATGGCACGTGCTCGGTCTAGCTTCGCTTTTTTGGCAGCTAATTCGGCTAATTCCTTCTCAGTAAGAGGCTTGCGCTCTTCTTTCTTGACAGCTGGTTTCTTAGTTTTAGTAGCCTTACCTACCGCATCGGGTTTCTTACCCTTGACTGTATCTGTCTTGGCATGAGCAGAGGAATCCTTAGCTTGTGCCGCTTCCTTATCCATCTGCTTTTTAAGGAAATAAGGCATACCTAATTGATCTTCAGCGGCCACGGTTTCCTTGGCTTTGGCCAATTCCTCCGGGGTGATATGGGCATAACTACAGATAAGCTCAGTGGTTACAGGCTTCCCTGCAAGCACCTGACTCACAAGGTTTTTAGCTGGATTGAGGTATTGCTCAGAGAAAAACACTTTACGTTTGAGATCTTTCTCACTTACCTTACCATCTATTTTATTAAGTGCGGCTACACTATAGGCTATTGGGTCGGCTGACATGGCCACTACAGTAGAGTTGATTTTATCCGCTGGATAAGATATCCCCATGGTATAAAGCTCTCCGTTAATCTTCTCTGTGGCAATCTCTTCGGCAAAGTTGGACAAGCGATCTATCTCTGCTTCCGTATAGGGCTGGGTGAGGATACTATCCAAACGCAAATCACGATGTAAGCCCATACCTACAGCTAACTTTTTGATATGTAGCGAAATAGCATTCTTATCGGTTAAATTCTTTGACTTCTGGTAGGAGAGAATCGTGTTCTCTAGCTCATTGAAAGTGTTGCGCATATCACTCTCAGTAAAGGCAGGAGTAAGATAAGACACTATAGAACCATACGAACGGCGCTTGGCCATCATCGCCTCCCCTATATTGCCTATCGTATAGTAATAGAAGTGTGGCACTGTACCGACCAAGATATCTCCCCAATCATAGTCGGAGAGGGTAACCTGCTTATTGGGGGTAAATTCCAAAGAGCCATGGGTACCAAAGTGAATAAGCGCATCGGCCTTCAATCCGTTTTGTACCCATAAGTAAGCCCCTATATAGGCATAAGGGGGGATTTCCTTAACCCCATGCTGTACCTTGAAATCGTCTTCGGTACTGATAGCCGCAGGGGGTTGAGGCAATATAGTTACATTGCCAAAAGTAAGGCGTGCCACTGCCAGATAGTCCTTGCCATCCTTATGGGTAGCTAAGTAGTTGCCTGGTACTGCCCCATTGTGTGCTACCACTTCTTTATAGAGGTCTTGGGGCAGCGTTGTCTTGAGCCAAGTATCCAGCTCATTAGCCTCTACCAAAGCAGGATTATCCTCTGTTAAAAAGCGTTCTATCTCGCCTTTAGCGCTGGCTCGGTAGGTATTGGCATACTTGTTCAGTAGGGTATGAAATTCCTCTACCGTAGCAGGGAGTCCTTCTACCTTATAGCCCTCTTTTTTGAGTTGTCCTAAGAAATTATAAAGTGATTCTATCACTTCCAATCCTTGTGCCACAGGGGGATTAAGCCCAACTCCCTTAAAATAAACTATGGCCAATTTCTTATCCGCATTGGACTGCTTTTTCAGTTGGGTAAAGCGGTGTATGATTTTGGCAAACTTTGCCGCACGGTTACCAATAGCATTGAGAAAATAATAGCCGTCCTTGTTCTTGTCTTGTGCAATAACCACATAGGGGTAGAGCGCTCCGTCCAATTCGGGCATTACCACTGTTTGACCTAAGAAACCGCCTGCCATACCCATCGGGTCTTTCTCCCATTGCTCCTTGAGGGTCAGCACTGAAAGTCCTGTAAAGAAAGGAATATTTTTTTGCTTTATCCAATTGATAAACTTCTCTGGAGCCCCCATCATCATCTGTCCATGTGGAAAATAAACAATGGCATCAGGGGCAATCTCTTCCAAGAATTCTATTCGCTTGGCCTGTGCTGTAAAGGGATACACATTCATACCCTCATCTTGTAGGGCAGAAATCACCCCATTGAGATGCTCTTTGTTGCCCGCAAAAGGATCATGCAAGCCTGCCACTACTGCTACACGTGGAGCCCCCTCTTTGTAGAAACCATGCTCCCTAATGTAATTCTCATAATCCTTTAAGTTATTGAAAGAAAGCTCATCATCTAGGTGAAAATAGACATTCTCCTTGCGCTCTATCGCTGGGGCAGGCTCGGAAGCAAACCATTTTTTATCTATATACTTGCGCACATAAAGTGCTAAGTTTTGGTAGTTGTCCTTATTGGCACTATCCAAATACTCTGACACCCGTTTGAGATCTTTCTCGCTCAAAGTACTGATGTCATTATCAGGATTAGTTACCGCAAAACTGTGAAAAGGTACCCTGCGAGAAATCTCGATGAGCTTATCACGCTGCTCCTCACTGATTTTCATACCCATACCCCAAATCAGTACAAAGTCAAATCCCTTGAGCTTGTCCAACTCATCAGTGGATACCTCTTCAAACTTGATAAACTTGTCCTTGTTGGAAAGGATAATATTCGAGGATTGGTAGCTGAGGAAATTTACCAAGGCAATACGTGTAGGCGAGACAAACCGCTGATACACAAAATACCCCGCCCCACAAAGCAGCAAGGCTGAGATAAGCAGTAGCAATTTCTTTTTCATAAGGAAAGATTTTTTTTCGTCTTTTTACTATTAATAATTAGATTGATTTTATATAAATTAATTCCGCAAAGATACGACTTTTTTTAAAACTAAAATAAAGAAAAGAATTTTTTTTAATGATTAATGTGAGTTCGACGTAAGCAAAATTACATTTCCCCCACAAAGCCGGCGAGTGCTCACAGCTGGATATGTGAAACATTGTCGGCATTAATCATTAAACCAACTTATCAACATCCACTAACAAACAATTATAAACAATTACGGTTTTATTAATGTAATTTCTTGTTAAAACCAACTAATTAACAACATACTGTCTTTTGTTGAAAATTATTTTTTGATTACTAATTTTTTTGTATAAATGCTTCTTTTTTATGGCACTAAATTATGATTATCAATCATTTACAAAAAAACTTTCAGCTGCTTATTTCTTAAAGAAAAAAGGTATTTTCCCTCTTGCGCCCATAGAAAAAACACAAGGTAAACAATTAGCATGTAATTTTGCTCAAGAAATTAGACGCGTAAGTATGATTGCGATTCCTGTCATAGAGACCCAAAAAGTCCCTATCAGCTATCCTCATGGAATCACTCTGTATATCAAGCGCGAGGACAAAACCCATGTACATGTCTCTGGTAACAAGTACCGGAAGCTCAAGTACAATCTGTTAGAGGCCTCCCAAAAGGGATACAAGCAATTGATCACCTTTGGAGGGGCATACTCGAACCATATCGCAGCCACTGCCTACGCAGGTAAAGTGGCTGGTATAGAGACCATTGGTGTGATTCGTGGAGACGAATTAGCCAGTGCAGTCCCTCACAACCCTACCCTTAGCTTTGCCAAGGAATGCGGTATGCGTTTTCATTTTGTCTCCCGCGAGCGTTTTCGCTTAAAGCATACAGAGGCTTTCAAGGAGGAGTTGGCCAATCTCTTTGGCCCTTATTACTATGTCCCTGAAGGAGGTACCAATGCGCTGGCTATCAAGGGTACCGAGGAGATTCTCACTCCCGAAGATACGGACTATGACTTTATTACCACTGCGGTAGGTACAGGCGGTACCATCGCAGGGCTGATTAACAGCGCCTTACCTCACCAAAAGGTCTTAGGCTTCCCTGCCCTATGCGGAAAGTTCCTTGAGGAAGAAATCAAAAAGTGGATTCATGGCTCCGACCATTGGCAGCTGATACATGACTATAACTTAGGCGGTTATGCGAAGGTGAATGAACCCTTTATCCGCTTTCTCAATGATTTCTTTAGGCAAACACGTATTCCCCTAGACCCTGTCTATACGGGCAAGATGATCTATGGAGTTACTTGTCTTATTGAAAAGGGATTTTTCCCTGAAAACAGTAAAATATTAGCCATCCACACCGGTGGATTGCAAGGTATATATGGAATGAACCAACAACTTACTAGAAAGAAAAAACAAACGCTGGATTATGAACAAGAAATTAGTTAGCTTCATAGGCCTTATGGCAATAGCCTCTTCTTGTAGCACAGGGCATAAGAACGTTACAACGAAGAAGCCTATCACTCGTATCCCTGAAAAAGTGCTTGTAGAGAGCAAACGTACTGAAGCGTACATTAATAAAGAAGAACCCGAAACACCTGAGGAATTACAAGCAACCTCGGCGGTGAAAGTAACCCCAGCACTGATTCGCGAATATATAGCTACCTATAAGGATATCGCTATGGTAGAGATGCAGCGTTATGGAATCCCTGCAAGTATCACCCTGGCTCAGGCCATCCTTGAGAGTGGTTCTGGACAAGGTCGCTTGGCGCGCCATGCGCGTAACCACTTCGGTATCAAGTGCCATTATGACTGGGAGGGAGACACCATCACCCATGATGATGATGCCAAAGGCGAATGCTTCAGAAAATACGAACACCCCGAAGCCTCCTTCGAAGACCATTCTCAATTCCTTGTGAACCGCTCTCGCTATGCTTTCCTCTTCTCTCTCAAGGCCGGTGACTACCAGGGATGGGCGTATGGACTTAAGAAAGCCGGATATGCCACAGACCCTGGCTATCCACAGAAATTACTGTTCCTTATCAAAAAATACGAACTCCAACAGTACGACACTGAGGTTCTCGGCTACGCATACAAAGAAGAGAAGCCGCTTTCGCCTATTCCCAACACGCCTCCTCTTACAATAGAGAAGAAAAAAGAAGCGACCAAAACGATAGCTAAAGCAAATACACCTGCAAAACAGGAAAACACAATAGCTAAAAAAGCAAATACACCTACTACTGTAGCAAAAGATACGCAAAAAGTAGTAGCTAAAAAGGATAACAGCCCAAAAAAGGACACAAGCGCCATCGCACAAAAGGTAGATACCACACGCATGGCGCAAAAAGAAGTAAATAATACCCCAGCAGAAGAAGTAGCGATGGATGTAATCAAAATGTATATCGTAAAGAAAGGCGATACGCTCTATAGCATCGCACGTCGCTCTGGAGTAAGTGTAGATGACCTAATGGCACGTAACAATATGAGCAACTTCAACCTCAATATGGGACAAATACTCGTTATTCGTGAGTAAAAAACTAACTCTATGAAAAAATTTTGGAGCACACTCTCTTTTGCTAACAAAATAATTCTTCTGATCAATGGAGTGGTAGGCGGAATCTTACTTTTCGCCTACCTACTCCCTTTTATCCCTCCTCGTTATTTTGAGTATGCCTCCCTAAGTGTTTTCACCCCCTTGCTGATGCTGGTCAATATAGGATTCATTGTCCTATGGCTGTTGCGTCGCCAGTGGTTATTCCTTTTCTCTGCGGTCTTATTTCTCATAGGACTCCCCTTTATGCATCGTTTTGTACAATTTAGCAAGAGCAAACCTGCCCCTAAAGATCATTTGAGCATAATGAGTTTCAATGTACGATTGTTCAATCATTACAAATGGAGTGAAGACAGCGAGCTAAGGAATAAGATTATTGATTTTATTGCCCAAGAGCACCCCAGCATCATTGCTCTACAGGAGTTTTATACTAAGGAAAGCGGAAGTTTTCCTTTCTATAAGTACAAGAAATTCATCTACAAAAACAAAAAAGACAAGATAGGTCAAGCCATCCTCAGTGATTATCCTATTATACATAGTGGTTCCTTGGATTTTCCTCATACAGGTAACAATGGCGTATTTGCTGATATAGTAGCAGGGCGTGATACCCTCAGGCTATATAGCCTTCATTTTGAATCCTTCCATATAGAAGATACCGAAATCAGCCAAGAGAACTCCAAGCGTATTTTCCTAAAACTCCCCCGCCGATTTGCCATACAGCAGGCACAGGTAGAGCTTTTCAATGCCCATGCCGATAGTTGTCCTTATCCTATTATCATCTGTGGGGATTTCAATAATACTGCTTTCTCCTACCTCTACCAAAAGTTTCAGGATAGGGGCTGGATAGATAGTTTTCAGGAATGTGGTTCAGGCTTTGGTAGCACTTATGACTTCCCTTACTTCCCATTCCGTATTGACTATATACTAGCCGATCCGTATTTTAAAATCACCTCCCACAAGGTCTATAACCAAATCCACTACTCCGACCACTATCCTATTAAGGCAACCTTTATCAAAAGAAAGTAATCAGTAGTTAGTGGTTAGTGGTCTGTGGTTAGTGGTTAGTGGCTAAAAGTAGGAACAAAATCCATGAGAGCGGAATATATGAGGCTATTCGCCTACATGGCAAAAATTAACAATTGACAATCAACAATTAACAATTAAAATTCGTACTTTTGTCCCTTATAAAACTCTTTATATGGACTGGAATCCCAATCAGGTATTACTTGACCTGCATTTTATACAAATACGCTACTATAGCCTTATGTTTGTTATTGCCTTTTCTTTAGGCTTTTACATCACCAAAAAAATCTTTTTAGCAGAAAACAAACCTTTAGAGAAACTCGATACCTTGGTCATCTATGTAGCCATAGCAACGCTTTTGGGTGCACGCTTAGGACATGTATTCTTCTATGATTGGGACTACTTCAAGGTGCACCCACTGGAAATTATCCTGCCTTTCCGCTTCTCTCCGAGCTTTGAAGTAACAGGATTTGCAGGTCTGGCCAGTCATGGGGCGGCAGTGGGGATTATCATTGCCATGCTGCTCTACATACGCAAATACCCCGATATGAAACTCTCTTGGGTGCTTGACCGCATTGTCATTGCCATTACCATAGGAGGTATGTTTGTTCGTTTTGGTAATTTCATGAACTCCGAGATTGTGGGCAAGGTCGTAGATAAGTCTTTCCCTTTTGCGGTAAAGTTTTTACAATCAGGCGACTTCTCTGCTGGTGAGGCTATGCAGCTCACAGGAGAAAATACCCCACAGAAAGCCTTTGAGGTTATCGCCCACAACCCCCAGTTTGTAGAAATCTATAACCTAATCCCCTATAGGCACCCTGCCCAACTCTATGAAGCTGTAGGATATTTCCTGCTTTTCTGGTTGCTCTACTACCTCTATTGGAAAACCAACAAGAAAGACCAGCCCTACTTTATCTTTGGGGTATTTCTCATTGCCCTTTGGACAATACGTTTCCTTGTAGAGTATGTCAAAGACAGCCAAGGCGGTATCGAAGACACCTTAGGTGTTTTCTCCACAGGCCAATGGCTAAGTATCCCCTTTATCCTCGCTGGGGTGTTTCTGCTGTTCTTTAAGAGGAAAAGTGTGTAAACTTACTCCAGCTTATCATGGATAATCCTATCCATATAATCTTGCATAAAGGCTCGCACATCAGCGATGCCTTTTTTCATTTCTTCGTTATGAGTGATTTGGTCTTTGAGGTTATGGATAAGGTCTAAATCTTCCTTAGCATACACCCCTACCACTTCTCCTTGTAAATCTAGCACATATATGTAATTACCTTGTATAAGTTGATAGAACTGAGTATGTGTAACAAAGGCACGAGGTGTCTCACCTGCCTTATCACTCAGAAGACTACGTCCCCAAGAGCGAAAAGGCTTTTGATACCCCATAAGATCTACCAAAGTAGGAAAAATATCTATCTGTTGACCTAATGTATCTGAACTCCCTTGAGGAATAAGTGCTTTATTCGGGCTAAAGAGGATAATAGGCAAGCGGTGGTGTGCTATTTTCTGTTTGTAATAATCATAATAGTCTTCAGTTGTGTGATCTGAGATAATAGCAAATATAGTATTAGCATACCAATCTTCTTTCTTAATGGTATCAAAAAATTTTTTTAGCGAAAAATCAGCATATTCCACTACATTATGCATGAGTATATCTCCCTTATTAAACTTGTTTTTATAAGGTTCAGGCACTGTATAAGGGCCATGAGAGGATAGTGTAAAAACCGTTGCTAAAAAAGGACGCTTCATTTGATTAATATTCTTGGCAAAATATTGTAAAAAAGGTTCGTCATCTATACCCCAGCTTCCATTATAATAACGGTCATCATTAAATTCGGTACGCCCCAAATAGGTCTGATAACCGATTTGATGGGTATAACCATCAAAGTTCATTGAACCATTAGTAGCCCCATGAGCAAAAAGGGTTTGATAACCCAAGGAGCGTGCTATCTCAGGTAATGAAGATATTTTACGCTGAGCATAGCCCGAACGTACCCATGCTGTTTGAAAAGTAGGCATCCCTGCCGTGACTGCTGAAATTCCTTCAATAGAATGTACACTATTGGAGAATATATTAGTAAAATAGTATCCTTGCCTAGCCAATGAGTCTAAAAAAGGCGTATGGCTACGGTAGTTAGGAATGTGAGTTTGTTGGTTCATCACCCCAAAGTACTCCGCTCCCATACCCTCAAGAATAATAACCACTATATTGGGTTGATCTTTAACCTGTCGTGCATATTGTTTGATAGGCTTGATATTTTCTGCTATATAAGCATCTGTAGTAAATTTGAATTCCTTAAAACCCTTGTTCTTAGCCATGGTACGAAAGATGGTAAAAGGTGTATTTAGTAGTATATTTACCTGAGAAATATCGCGTGCATACTTACTGGCATCCATTACAGTGAGAGGAATTACTCCCGCTCTAAATGAAAACCCTCGTATCCCAAAGATAAGTGTAGGAGCCAATAGAACCAACACTATTGCTGAGGTTATAAAGTAAGGTCTTCTATGTGTTACCTCTTCTTCTCTGACTTGTACTTTTTTATAAAGGAATATCCATAACACAATTAGTACTAAGAAAACAGCAAAAATAGCCCAATATTGCACCAAAAATCCAACCATGAGTGTCAGTGGATTGTGTTCATTTTCTACCAAAGCCCAATCATTGGTAGTAAGGCGTGTCTTGTTATACGAAAAATATACAATATCTATAAAATTAAGTAGATATGCAGGTATATTACAAGCAAAATATACCCAAAAAAGTACTTTTTGAAAACTTTTCTTAGTGTTGATAAGTAGTGGTAGCACACTTAGGAAGATAAACAGCAGATTTACATAGATAATAGCTGTAGTATCAAACAACAAACCATAAAAAGCAAGACGAAAGAAATCGGCTATACCTTCTATATGCAGGTGTGCCTTATTGAAACTATAAAAAGAAAGGCGTGATAAAAAGTAAAATATATAGGCTAATGCCAAACGATAAGCAAGAGCTTTGTATTCTGTAGTTCTAAATAATCTTAAGCTCATAATACACTTTTAAATAATTCGTCCCATTGTTTTACAATAACTTCAACACTATATTCTTTAGCTTTTGTAAGTATATTTTTCTGTATATCTTTTCTCATCTGAGGATCATTCATCAACATACTCAGTTTGTAAACATATTCTTCCATGTCAAAGGGTTTTACTAAAATACCATTTTCTCCATTAGGTGACAATATCCCTCTTACACCTGCTGAACAATCAAAAGCAATAGGTACAACTCCCGCTTGTTGTGCTTCCATCAAAACTGTACCCTGCCCTTCCATTTGGGAAGACAAACAGAAGATAGCTGCCTTATTATAATAGGGAAAAATATCTTCTACTTTCCCTAAAAAAGTAATACGCTCTAGGTTCTTCTCCTTTACCATTGTATGGAGATTAGGTAGTTCCTTCCCACTACCTATCAAGACAAATTGCCAATCAGGAAATTTTTTATAGATTTCTTCCCAGATACTAACCAAACGATCCACTCGTTTATCCACATAACTCATACGCCCTACATAGATAATAAGGGGTTCTTTTTCTAAAGAATAATTATAAGGGGCAGATATAATAGGGGTGGATATTGCTCTGAGTTTATGATTATCTTTAAGTCCTAATGCCTGTGTAAGTTCTTTTTTATATTCCTCACATAATACTGTAAAAGCATCATATGTGTTATAAATTATACGATATTTTTCTACCTTTATTCTTTTATATATATGAAAAAGAGGTATCTTAAAACCTTTGTAAAACAAATAATTAATGAAATTCTTTTTAGCCTTCACTTGTAAATCCTCTAAGTGGTTTTCAGCCTGCCAAAAAGTAGCCCCATAATGTGCAAATATACATTTGCAATTAGTTTGTTTTAATATTTTTTCTCGTTTGGCACTAAAACTCTTTCCTATAAAAACAAGAATGTCTATTTTCAATTCTTTTACCTTATCTACTAAAGAGACTTTAGGTGAAGAAAATAACCTTGTTTTCTGGACATCTACAAAAGTTATATTTTTCTTATCCTCTTCATCTATTTGTTCATGATGAATATGAGATGAAAAAACGTAGATAGCATATCCCATTTCTTTTAACAAAGGGGCTATATTAGACGTTATTTTCTCCCCTCCTCCATAGGGAAATTGTCCATGTACAAAACCAATATGAATCATATTTTTTTTATTAAAGCACAAAAGTACAAAAAAAAATATTACCTTTGCAGAAAAAATGAATGCAATCTTTAACTGAAAAAGTAAGTGGCCTTATCATCACTTATAATGAGGAAAAGAATATCAAGGAAGTGCTACAATGCTTTGATTTCTGCGATGAAATTATTGTTGTAGATTCGTTTAGTACCGATCGTACTGTGGCTATAGCAGAATCTTTCCCTAAGGTGAAGGTGATCCAAAATAAGTTCGAGGATTTTGCCCAACAGCGCAATTTAGCACTTGAAAACGCCTCCAATGATTGGGTGCTTTTCTTAGATGGTGACGAACGTATTACCCCTGAACTAAAAGAAGAAATTATCCTTACGCTCAATAATCCTGAGAAAAAAGAGGCTTACTATTTCTACCGATTGTTTTTCTTTGCTGGAAAGCCTATTCACTTTTCAGGCACCCAAGGAGATCGAAATTTTCGTTTGTTCCGCAAGTCAAAATGTCACTATGTGCCTGAAAGAAAAGTGCATGAAACACTCACTGTAGAGGGAACTATTGGGACGCTCAAGCACAAGCTTTTACATTATTCGGTATCCGATTATAAGTCCTACCGAGAGAAAGCTGTCCTCTATGGCAAGTTAAGAGCAAAGGAGATGTTCCTTAAGGGGAAGCGTTATAATCCGCTAAAGATGTATGTCAAAATGGCTTTTCATTTTTTCAAAACCTATATACTCAAGTTAGGTATTTTAGATGGTAAGGAGGGATTCTTACTCAGTAAAGTAAGTGCAATCTCTGTTTATGAAAATTTCAAATCACTCAGACAACAACAAAACAAAACAATTAGATGATTCCCTTTCTAAAGAAACATTTTACACCTATTCTAAATGTTTTTATTCTATGTGTAGTAGGTGTATTTTATTTCATTCCTTTAGATTTCAATCTTTATTACACAGATTTTCCTCTAAAACTATTTTTTAGAATCATTATCGGAATTGTTATAATAATCTCTTGTATAGATGTATTCTTCCGATGGAAAACATTATTCCAAAACATTAGTCCTTTTAGAACTTTTATCACTATTCTTGCTTCCTTTCTAATCTGTTTGTATCCTTACAAATACAAGATGATATTAGGATTAGGAATTGTCTTACTTTTGCTGTGTCTATTCTATGGAATTTATAAAAAAACTTTTTACAGACCTCATCCTATAATGATTGCTTTCTTTCTTTTGAGTTTTATGAAATTCTTAAGCATTTTATGGTCTGACAATTTTTCAAAATCCTTCCATCATATAGATTATTATTGTCTCTTTATTATGTTACCTATAGTAAGTTGTTTTTACAAGGTACAGAAAAAAGAACTTTACCCCTTTATCTATATTTCATTTATAGTCTTTATCAACTTAATGACGCTCAATATAGCCTCCTATATTTTCTTAGTAAAACAATATCAAAAACCTCTTTTTTCTTTTCTCTCTCTATCGAAGGGTTATTTAGGGGATATTTCCTATATTGAGACTATGAAGTGGAGTGTTACTCTGCATCAGAGTATGATTGGTTGGGGATTCTTATTAGTTTTTGTTATGGGTTATTGGTTATGGAGAGAGAACAAACAAAAATGGATTACCTCTTGGCATATCATTTTCTATTTTACACTCCTGATAGTGGTATCTCTGATTATACAAGCACGTGTAGTTATTTTAGGAATCGGGATTATTATGCTTGTATTCCTATGGGTTGAGCTGATGAAAAGGGTTAAATCAAGGAAGAAGATTATATATTACACAAGTTTTGCTTCTCTAATTATCTTATTCCTTTTACCTTTCCTTATCGTCAAAAAGAATAATTATTTTAATGATGAGATCAGAAATAGAATGAATCTTGCCGCTTGGAATAGTTTTAAGGAATCTCCTTTTTTTGGAAAAGGAGCTGGATCTGAAGAAAATGTTATTATAAAAGCAGGGTATGATTTTCACACATTGCACAACGATTATTTAAGTACTTTGGTAGAACAAGGGTTAGTAGGTTTTTTCTTTATTTTCCTATTCCACATTTTTGTTGTTTATTTTGGTATAAAGAACAAATTTCTTTTAGGCATCTATGTACTAATCACTTTTTTCCTATTCAATACAACTGAAGGAATTATGGGCTTACCTATCTGTATCCCCTTATTCCTATTTTGCTTATTGCCCCCTGAGGATACCTCTTGCCTATCTCCCGAAAAAAACATATCTTTGCCCGCAAATACACAAACTCAAGATACACCATGAAAAAAGCTTATATTTTCCCTGGACAGGGTTCCCAGTTTGTGGGAATGGGAAAGGACTTATATGAGAGCAGTCCCCTTGCCAAATCGCTCTTTGAAGAAGCCAATGCTATTTTGGGCTTCCCTATCACTGAGGTCATGTTCGCCGGTGATGAAGAGGCGCTAAAGCAAACGCGTGTTACCCAGCCTGCCATCTTCTTACATTCTGTCATTCAGCGCCAGGTCTTGGGCGATGCTTTCAAGCCTGATATGGTTGCTGGGCACTCCTTAGGAGAGTTCTCCGCCTTGGTCTCCAGTGGCGTACTGACCTTCGAGCAGGGTTTGCGCTTGGTAGCCAAGCGTGCTGAGGCCATGCAAAAGGCCTGCGAACTTCAGCGTGGCACTATGGCCGCTATCTTAGGCCTAGACGATGCCGTAGTAGAACAAGCCTGCAAGGATACCGAGGGTGTGGTAACTCCAGCCAACTATAACTGCCCAGGGCAACTGGTGATCTCTGGTGCCTATGAGGCCGTAGAGCAGGCCTGCGAAACACTCAAGGCCGCTGGTGCCAAGCGTGCACTGATCCTCCCTGTGGGTGGCGCTTTCCACTCTTCTCTGATGAAACCTGCCGAAGAGGAATTGGCCAAGGCTATCGGGGAAATCTCTTTCCAAAAACCGCTCTGCCCTATCTATCAGAATGTGACCACTACTGCGGTAACCGATCCCGAAGAGATTAAGAAAAACCTCATCGCTCAGCTCACCGCTCCTGTCAAATGGACACAAAGCGTCCAACAAATGATTGTCGATGGTGCCACAGAGTTCTACGAACTTGCACCTGGAAAGGTACTTCAGGGCTTGGTGAAAAAAATCAACAAAGATGTAGCGGTTTTCTCCGCTTAAAAAGAAATTCTGGGAAAGACATTGTATTTCTCAAAAAATATCGTACCTTTGCATCAAGTTTGATCTGTTTAATATAGTTGCTCATAATATGAAAATTGGAAAAGGCTTTCATCTTGCGTGAAAGTCTTTTTTAGATTAAATGATGAACCTATGGAAATCACCCGTGAAAAATTAGTCCTCCCCAATGGGGGCAAGAAACTCCTACTACACTCTTGTTGTGCCCCTTGCTCTGGAGGTATCATCAAGGCCATCCAGGACTCAGGGATTGACTTTACTATCTTTTTCTATAACCCTAATATACATCCTAAGAAGGAATATGATATCCGCAAGGAGGAAAATATCCGCTTTGCTGAAAAGTGTAACGTGCCTATCATCGATGCGGAATATGACGCCGACAATTGGTTTGCTCGTGCCAAAGGCTTAGAATTCGAACCTGAGCGGGGCAGCCGCTGTGCTGTGTGCTTTGATATGCGTATGGAGCGTACTGCGCTCTATGCTTTTGAACATGGATTTGACACCATCGCCACTTCCCTTGGTATCTCCCGATGGAAGAGTCTTGAGCAGGTCAATGAAGCTGGCTTTCAGGCTGCTCAAAAGTACGAGGGTATTACCTTCTGGGACTACAACTGGCGTAAAAAGGGCGGCAGTGCTTGCAATATGGAGATTTGCAAGAGCGAACGCTTCTATAAGCAGGAATACTGCGGTTGCGCTTACTCTCTGCGCGATGCCAATAAGCGCCGTGTGGAGAAGGGGCAGGAACGTATCCAATTTGGAGTACATTTCTACGGAGACGAAGAGAATAAGAAATAAAATACCATGCAGCTGATTACCCACTACCAAAATGAGTTTCTCGCCTTTATGAACAAGCATCTTACAGAGCGAGAACCTAAGAACCTATATGATCCTATCCACTATATCCTCCGCGTGGGAGGGAAGCGCTTGCGCCCTACCCTTACCATGCTCAGTGCGGACATCTTTGGGGCAGATTATCACAAGGCACTCTATGCGGCACTCGCAGTGGAGATCTTCCATAACTTCTCCCTTGTGCATGACGATATTATGGACCAGGCGCCTCTAAGGCGCGGACAGCCTACAGTGCACACCAAGTGGAACCTCAACACGGGTATCCTCTCTGGTGATACCATGCTTATTCTTGCTTACCAGTATTTTGAGCAATACGAGCCAAATATCTTTCAGGAATTGGCCAAGATATTCAGCAAAACAGCCATTGAGGTTTGCGAAGGCCAGCAGTACGATGTGGATTTTGAACAAGAGGCACAAGTCTCCACTGACCAATATCTCAAGATGATTGCTTACAAGACGGCCGTTCTAGTAGGAGCAGCCCTGCAAATGGGAGCAATCATTGCACAGACAACGGAAGAAAACAAGCAAAAAATATACGATTTTGGGCTTGCCTTGGGTATTGCTTACCAATTACAAGACGATTATCTAGACACCTTTGGTGATGCTTCTTTTGGTAAGAAAATCGGAGGAGATATTCTCCAAAACAAAAAAACGCTCCTCTATCTCAAGGCTTTAGAAAAAGGCTCTCCAGAACAAAAGCAGGAGCTATACTCGCTCTATACTACTGAGCCTAAGGACGAAAATGAAAAAATCAGCCATGTAACCGAACTTTTCATGGCTACCCAAAGCCACACCTACCTCCGAGAACGTGTAGAAGCCTACACCATTGAGGCATTCGCTATCTTAGACACTCTTGATATTCCTCTGGAGAAAAAGGAAATCCTAAAAGAATTTGGTCGAAGCCTTATGAATAGAACCATTTAATGGGTAAAAATATATGAAAGTATTTGATGAACTTAGGAAAGCAGGCATTGATAGCAAAGACATAGAACAATTGGAAAAATTCTATGGGGAAGAACGTTTTATCCGTGGAAGAGATGGTTTTATAGCTGTTGAAGATAAGGATTTTGAGGAGATACAGGATTTCTTTAATGATTATACGCTCTTTAATGATTTAAAAGTGATTCTTACGGATGAAAATTCTAATTATTGGTGTGTCTTTGTAGGAGGAGCTCGTAAGGGAATGGTCTGTCATCTTGATCATGAGTTCCAAGACCAACAACAACCTCGCTTTAAGAACATCTGTCGTTTACTTGAAGTTATTGAGCAACACAAGGAGGCTTATGACTTTGACGAGTTGATAGAACTCCCTGAAAATGTATTTGATTTTCCTTCTAAAACCTTAGAAGACTTTCAGGGGAGAAAGCAGATTATAGAACAGCTATACCAAGAGATTGACAACCTTGATACAGAAGATGAGAGCTACGATCAAAGCCGTTCTTCTCGTATCTACTCTATCATAGTCCTTTCTATTGCTTCGGAGATGGAGACCCATATAAAACCTTTCCTTGACGATGAAGACGACTATGTAAAAGAGTTTGCCGAAACAGCTATGAAGTTCTGGAGAGGGGAAATAGTAACTTTCTAAATTATAGGATTATAGGAGGGATAGATATGTCTTGGAATTTGTCATTCGTCATTCGTCTCTTGTCATTATGGCTTCTTTTGCTTGGATTCTCTATGAGAGCACAACGAACTGATTTCGATGAAGACTTGGAGAATCTCAAAGGAAAAGTGCTTCATGTAGAGGAAAATTACTATACCTCTTTGGAGCACTACCGCAATCGTACCTATGAAAAACTGTATAAGACTTTGGAAGTCGTAAGGCGCTGCCTAACCTTTGACGAGCTAGGCCGCAAATCCATCTATCAGGAATACGATACTCCCCAGCATTGTTTGAAGAAAAAGGTGTTCCTATACGACAGTCTTTCCCGACCCATAGGCTATGATGAGCTCTATGATACGGGCGAACTGAATTACCGAAAGCGAGATAACTATTGGTCTGCCGTCTATACCTATCCCCAAGATGACCCTGACCCTAAGGCCAATATCATCTCCGCTCTTGTCTATTGGGGCGATTTGTTAAACGAACATCGTACTTATACCTACGACAGCACAGGACTGCTCATCGAGGAGAACATCACCCATGTAGAGCATGATAGGGACAAAGTCTCTTCTTATGGTACTTGCCTCAGTTATACCTATAACCCACAGCGACAACTAACCAAAGTCCGTTGGGAGGCTACCTCCTCTGGCGATGTGTTGTATACTGATATTTACAGGTACGATAGCCAAGGAAGGGTCATACGGAAGGAACACTGGTCGGACAATACGTTTTTTATCAAATATTCCTATGAGTACAATGAAAAAGGTGACCTCTCCATTGAACTCAAGGAAGAAGGCGATTTATTAGAACGCCCCAAAGTCAAGAGTAAGGAGTTTTTTTACTATGCTTACCTATACGACACTCATGACAACTGGATTAAAAAAATTGCCTCCACCGATAGTGGCATTTATTTAGTAACTGAAAGAATCATCAAGTATGACTCAGTTGTTAGTGATTAGTAGTTAGTGATTAGAAACTAACAACTAATCACTAACAACTAATCACTAACAACTAATCACTAATCACTAACAACTATGGATTACGTACTCACCACCACCTCTGGTAGCATCGCTACTGTAGAATTTGCCTCTGAGCAGGCCAATGCGCTTTCTATGGATCTACTCCAGCGTTTAGCTAAGGAGTTAGACGCCCTCTCTACCCGTGAAGACGTCAAGGCTGTCGTCTTGCGAAGTGCGGGCGAAAAAGCCTTCTGTGCAGGGGCTTTCTTTAACGAATTGGTGCAAGTAGACTCCCCCGAAAGTGGCCAACGCTTCTTCAGTGGCTTTGCTCGCGTACTCTGTGCCATTCGCAACTGCCAAAAGCCAGTCATCGCAAGGGCTCATGGCAAGGCTGTCGGCGGCGGGGTAGGCGTATTGGCCGCTTGTGATTATGTCTTTGCTACCGAGGCGGCAGCTATCCGCTTGCCTGAACTGAGTATCGGCATAGGCCCTTTTGTGATTGCCCCCGTCATTGAACGAAAAATGGGCGTGGGTGCCCTCGCTGAACTCTCCCTTACGCCTGACCAGTGGAAAAATGCGTATTGGGCAGAGAAAAAGGGACTCTATGCGCGTGTTTTTGAAAATACAGCCGACCTTGACAAGGAATTGGGCTATTTTACCGACAAACTATCGTCCTACCCCTTGGATGCCCTTGTGGAAATCAAGCACATGCTCTGGAAGGGGTGCCCTTCTTGGGAGCCGCTTCTCTTTGACAACGCCTCCGTTACAGGACGCTTGGCGCTATCTGCTTATACCAAAGACAAACTTAAACCTAAAAATTCATGATCCCTCTTCAGCAGAACATTGAACAAATACAGGAGAAAATCGCTCATGCCCCCGATAGTGGTTATGCCATAGGCATACTCATAGGAAGCCTTTTGCCTTTTGCGGTATTGGCCATACTGGGGTATCTTTTGTTTTCCTACTATAAAAATAAAAAACAATAAAAATGTCAGTACAAGAAACTACTTTGGAGATTCGCTTGGACTATCTCCAACACAATGTACGCCAACTCAAAAAATACCTCAAGCCAGGCACACGCTTCTTGGCTGTGGTCAAGGCCAACTCTTACGGCAATAGCTCCGTAGAAGTAGCCAAATACTTAGAAGAAAACGACTTAGCGGACGAGTTTGCCGTGGCTTTCACCTCCGAGGGTATCGAGCTACGAGAGGCGGGAGTTACCCGTCCGATTTTGGTCTTCCACCCGCAACTGGTGGATTTTGAGCAGCTTGTCCAGTACAACCTTGCCCCTACACTTTATTCCAAAAGGCTCATCACTCACTTTATAGACTTTGCCCAGCAGAAAGGATTACACGAATATCCCTTTCACCTCAAGTGCAATTCGGGCATGAACCGCTTGGGTTTCTCTGTGGAAGAAATCGATGAGATCTGTGAGCTACTCAAAGGGCACCCTGAGCTAAAAGTAAGAACGGCTTTCTCTCACCTTTTGGCATCAGAAGACCTCGAAGCACGCCCTTTTATGGAAAAACAGATTGCCTTATTCAAGGCTTTCCAAAAGAAATTGGAAGCACACTTCTCCCATAAGATTATCTACCACAATTGTAATACTTCGGGCATACTCAACTACCCTGAGGCACATTTTGATATGGTGCGCAGCGGTATCGGTATGTATGGCTTTGCCAACGACCCGCGCCTGCAAAAGGACTTTAGGCCTATCACCACGCTCAAGAGTATCATCTCTCAGATTCATACCATCAAAGTGGGGGATTATGTGGGCTATAACTTTGGCTTCCAAGCTCAAAAACCTATGCAGATAGCTACCATTTCCGTAGGCCATGCCGATGGGCTTAACCGTATCTATGGTAAAGAAGTAGGATTTGTATTCATCAAGGACAAACGCTGCCCTATCGTTGGCAATGTATGTATGGACATGATTATGGTGGATATCACAGGACTTGATTGTGAGGAAGGCGACGAAGTGGTTATCTTTGACGAGCGCCACACCAGCGAAACCCTCGCCGAAACCGCCAAAACGATCTCCTACGAGCTGATCACCTCCCTCTCCCGACGTATCAAAAGAGTATTCATAAAATAGTGAAAAGTGAAGAGTGAAGAGTGAAAAACTTGGTTCTTCACTTTTCATTCTTCTCTTTTTTTACTCAAACTTGATCGCTCTTATTGGAGATATCTTACTCACTATATAGGAAGGTACCAGTAGCATCAGCAGGCAGACTACCAATATCCCTATATTGAGCGCCAATATATACCCCAAGTGTATATAGATAGGCACTTCCGACACATAATAGATGGACGGGTCGAGCTTCAGTGGTGTAAAATAATACTGTACCCCAAGCAATCCCAGCCCTATAAGATTGCCCCAAAATAGCCCTAAACCAATGAGGTAAGCGGCATTGTAGAGAAAAATTTTGCGAATACTCCAGGAAGTTGCCCCCAAGGCCTTGAGCATGCCTATCATTGGGGTACGCTCCAGGATAAGTACTAGTATAGCGGTGATCATATTCACCCCTCCTACAATCACCATGATACTAATGATAATCAGTATGTTAAGATCAAAGGTATGAAACCATTCAAAGATTGTGGGGTATTTCTGAGCAATGGTCTGTGAGTCGTACTCCGCTGGTATATGATCATAGATATAGGCTCCCGTAGGCTCCATTTGGTCAAAGTCCTTAATATAGACCTCAAAAAGCCCTGCTTGTTGCGCTGACCACTTATTTATCTTCTGTAACTGACGGATATCTACAAGTATATAAGTTGCATCAAACTGCTGAAAACCAGAACTGTATATCCCTGTTATGGTGAAATTGCGTTGGTTGGGGATACCCATATTGTCCTCTCTTAGAAAAAGCGTATTGCATGTATCTCCTACCGAAAGCTCCAAGCGATTGGCTAAGTACTCGGATATAAGTACTTCGTTACTAATGGAGTCAGAAGCAAAATCAGGGAGCTTTCCTGCCTTGAGATAGCCTTGCATATATTGCGGATCAAAGTCCTTCCCTACCCCCTTGGCGATGATGCCTTCAAAAGTCTTCTCAGTGCGTATGATGCCCCCTTTGGTAATAACCGCTTGTATATGAACTACTTTCTGCCCACCCCGATTGAAGAATTGGGGATCCGTATAGAAGTCTTCTTCCATAGAGATAGGCGCTACCGATACCTCCGAGCGGTTGGTGTCGTAGTTAAATATCTGAATATGACCATTCAGTGAGGCTATTTTCTGCCGAATACGCTCTTGCAAACCACGCCCTGTGGCTATGGCTATGAGAATCATCACCACCCCAAGGGCTATAGCACTAATAGCTATTTTGATAATTGGAGAAGAAATACTACTTTTGCCCCCCGAATTATGCACCATACGACGGGCTATAAAAAACTCAATATTCAAAATATAAAAAACGCAAATTTAGAATGAGCAAAATTACACTTTTTTTATTATTTATGGGCATCTTTGGCCAACTTTCTGCTCAAAATATTTCTTTTAAGAAATACGAATATGTAGGAACAGGTGCCAGCCAGCATTACCAATACCTCCCCATGCTTGCAGGCAAGCATGTTGGAGTGGTTACCAATCATACTGGAATTATCCAAAAGATTGTCCATCAGAAGGATAGTACCATCACTGTGCAGAATGAGCATCTAGTGGATTTTTTGCTTTCAAAGAAAGTTAAAATCGATAAGGTTTTCGCCCCCGAACATGGCTTCCGCGGCACTGCCGATGCAGGCGAGGTAATCAAGGACGGAGTGGATGCCAAAACCAAACTGCCTATCGTCTCCCTCTATGGCAAGAACAAGAAGCCTACCGCCGAACAGCTCAAGGGGATTGAGGTGATGCTCTTTGACCTACAGGACGTGGGGGTACGTTTCTATACCTATATCTCTACCCTACACTATGTCATGGAGGCTTGTGCTGAGAATTATATCCCTTTGGTGATACTCGACCGCCCCAATCCAAACGGACACTTTATGGATGGGCCTGTACTGGAGCCTGCCTACAAGAGTTTTATAGGCATGCACCCCGTCCCAGTCGTCTATGGCATGACCATCGCCGAATATGCCCAAATGATTAACGGAGAGAAATGGCTCAAAGGGGGCTTGCAATGCAACCTGAAGATTATTCCACTAAAGAGTTATGACCGCAAGGCCATCTATCCGCTCCCTGTAGCGCCTTCGCCCAACTTGCCCAATGCAACAGCCGTAAATCTCTATCCCAGCCTATGTTTCTTTGAGGGTACTCAAGTGAGCATGGGGCGCGGTACCAAGTGGCAATTCCAGATTTATGGCTCTCCTTACTTGGAAAAAACAGCCTTTACCTTTGTTCCTAAGCCCAATGCTGGGGACAAAAACCCAAAATTCAATGGGCGTACCTGCTATGGGGAAGACCTCACCCAGACCCCTCCCCTCTCCCAACTAAACCTCTCTTGGCTTATCAAGGCTTACGAACAAACCTCTGGGGTCAAAACGCCTTTCTTTACCTCTTCTTTTGACAAATTAGCAGGCAACAAAACCCTCAAAGAGCAACTCCTACAGCACAAAACTGAAAAGGAAATCAGGGATAGTTGGCAGAAATCCCTTAAGGACTTCACTAAAATAAGACGAAAATACCTGCTCTACCCCTCTGATTTCTAAACTAATCTTGTAGGGGCAAAGTCCGCGAAAGCGGAGCATGTGAGGCGATTTACCCCTACTTCACTAAATTTGTGAAGAAAATTATCAAAAAAATAGCTGTTATATGAATTTTATTTTTTATTTTTGTGCCATCAAAAGTAGGTGTTTGTCCCATACAACGCCTTTTATACAGGTAAACAACTGTATTACAAGAACTTAAGTCTTTATGTCACATAAATTCAAAGCAAGTCAAATTGCCCAAGTCCTCAATGGAACACTTGATGGCGACCCTGAAGTAGAAGTCTATAAGCTGGCTAAAATAGAAGAGGGTAGCCCTGGTGCCATTACTTTCTTGTCCAATCCTAAGTATCGCCCTTTTATCTATACCACTACAGCTTCTGTTGTGATTGTAAAAGATGATTTCCAACCTGAACAACCGCTACAATCTACCCTCATTAGAGTGGCAGATCCTTATTCTGCTTTTACACAACTACTTGAATTCTATAACCAAATGCGTATCTCCTCCAAAGTGGGAATAGAAAGTCCTGTCTCTATTGACCCTTCTTCTTCTCTTGGGGAGAATGTATATATAGGGGCTTTTACTGCTATCGGGGCGCACTGCAAAATAGGTAATAATGTAAAGATATATGCCAATACTACCATTGGTGACCATGTAACCATTGCTGATAACACAATCATTTTCAGCAATGTAGCTATCTATGCCGACTCAGTTATCGGAGCTAATTGTATCCTCCATTCAGGAGTAGTTATCGGAGCTGATGGCTTTGGCTTTGCCCCTCAGGAAGATGGTTCTTACAAGAAAATCCCCCAGATAGGCAATGTAGTCCTAGAAGACAATGTGGAACTTGGCGCCAATACTACTATTGACCGTGCCACCATGGGCTCCACCATTATACGCCAAGGGGTCAAGATTGATAACCTTGTACAAATCGCTCACAATGTGGAGGTAGGCGCTCACACGGTGATTGCCTCCCAAGCAGGAGTTGCTGGTTCTAGCAAAATAGGTAAACATTGTAGCATAGGCGGACAAGTGGGTATCGCAGGACACTTTACCATAGGAAACAATGTCAAGATTCAAGCCCAATCGGGTATCGGCCGCAATGTCAAAGACAATGAAGTAATACAAGGCTCCCCTGCCTTTACTTATATGGATTACAATAAGTCTTATGTGGTCTTTAGAAAACTTCCTGAATTGCTTAAGAAAATTGACGAATTAGAAAAGAAACTCAACGAAAAATAATATAACTTAAATTACGTAATTTAAAATAATTTGCTTGTGAAACAATATACATTAGCAGCCCCCATTACCCTACAAGGAAAAGGGCTTCATACAGGAAAAAATGTAACCCTCACACTCAAACCTGCCGCCGAGAATACAGGTTTTGTATTCGTACGTGTGGATTTGGAAGGTAGCCCTATCATTGAAGCCGACGCGGCTTATGTAACCAGCACCGAAAGAGGTACCGTATTGGAGAAAAAGGGAGTAAAAATTCAGACATGTGAGCATATCTTAGCCGCTTTAGTGGGTATGAACTTGGACAACGTCTCTATCGAATTGGATGCTCCTGAACCACCAATCATGGACGGATCTGCCAAATACTTTGTAGAGGCTATTGAGAAAGTGGGCATTGTGGAACAACAGGCCGAACGCAACGAATATATAGTACGTGAGGTCATCTCTTACAAAAACGAAGAAACTGGCTCTGAGATTACGGTCATCCCTGCCGACGAATATCAGGTAACCACCATGGTAGATTTCGGCACTAAGATTCTCGGCACTCAGAATGCTTATATGAATACCCTTTCCGAGTTCAAGGACGATATCGCTTCCGCACGTACCTTTAGCTTCCTACATGAGTTGGAAGTACTCCTAGACAGAGGCCTTATCAAAGGAGGCGACCTGAACAATGCTATCATCTATGTAGATAAAGAGCCTTCTGCTGAGACTATGGACAAGCTTAAAAAGGTCTTCAACCGCGATAATGTAACGGTAAAACCTAACGGAGTTTTGGACAACATCACCCTGCACTATTCCAACGAAGCTGCTCGCCATAAGCTCCTTGATGTCGTTGGCGACCTTGCTCTAGTGGGAGTGCGCATCCGCGGAAAGGTGATAGCCAACAAGCCTGGCCACTTTACCAATACTCAGTTCGCTAAGAAATTAGCTAAAATCATCGCCAATGAGCGCAAAAATGACATTCCTAAAGTGGATATCAACCAAGCGCCTCTGATTGATACCGTGGGCATCATGAAGCTCCTCCCTCATCGTCCTCCTATGCTATTAGTGGATAAGGTATTTGAGCTTTCAGACAAACATGTAATCGCTACCAAAAGCGTAACCATGAACGAACCTTTCTTCGTAGGACACTTCCCTGGAGCACCTGTTATGCCTGGGGTACTACAGATTGAGGCTATGGCGCAAGCCGGAGGGGTGTTGATCCTCAGCACCGTTCCCGACCCTGAGAATTACCTGACTTACTTTATGAAAATTGACAATGTCAAATTCAAAAACCCTGTGCTCCCTGGCGATACACTGATATTCAAATTGGAACTACTCACCCCTATCCGTCGTGGTATTTGTCATATGCAGGGCTATGCCTACGCCAATGGCAAACTCGTTACCGAAGGAGAACTCATGGCTAAAATAGTAAAACGAGACGAAAACCAACAATAATATGATGTATCCCTTAGTCAATATACACCCCGAAGCCAAAATCGCTCAGAATGTAGTGGTAGAACCTTTCTCTACCATCTGCAAAAATGTGGAAATAGGCGAAGGGACTTGGATAGGCCCCAACGTTACTATTATGGAGGGGGCACGCATCGGGAAGAATTGTAAGATCTTCCCTGGGGCGGTCATCTCTGCCATTCCCCAAGACCTTAAGTATAGAGGGGAAGAGACCACCACTCATATTGGGGACAACACCACCATTCGCGAGTGTGTGACTATCAACAAGGGAACCATAGACCGCATGCGTACTGTAGTGGGTAACAACTGCCTCATTATGGCTTACTCCCATATCGCACACGATTGTATCGTGGGGGACAATTGTATTTTCTCCAATGGCACTACCTTGGCAGGCCATGTTACCGTGGGTGATTGTGCTGTAATGGCGGGTATGACTGCCGTTTATCAGTTCTGCTCTATCGGAAGCTATGCTTTCGTTACAGGGGGGTCTTTAGTAGGTAAGGACGTACCGCCTTATGTCAAAGCCGCCCGCAATCCGCTTTCTTATGTAGGGGTCAACTCCATTGGGCTGCATCGCCGTGGTTTCTCTACTGAAAAAATCCGTGAAATACAGAACATTTATCGTATTCTTTTCCAAAAGAAACTCAGCACCTCCCACGCCTTAGATTATATAGAGGCAGAAATGGAAGCTACTGTGGAACGCGACGAGATCCTACAGTTCGTCCGCCGTTCCCAACACGGTATTATGAAGGGTTATGCAGGCATAACCCCTGAGGAAAACGATAAAACTTTTTAAAATTCCAAATTCTATAACATAAGGGGCGAATTACAATTCGCCCTCTTTTATTATAGCATTTAGCCTTTCATTTTTTACTATTAACTTTTTACTTATGTTTGATTCCGCTCCTTTTTCACATTTCACTCCTACCGACTACCGCCCCGCTATTGAAAAAGCAATAGCCGAGAGCCTTGCTGAAATTGACAATATCGTCCAAAACCCAGACCCTGCTACTTTTGAAAATACAATAGCGGCTTTGGCTTATGTAGGTTTAGAACTTGACCGACTCACGGCCATGTTCTTCAACCTCAATAGTGCTGAGACCAACAAAACCTTACAGGCAGAAGCCCAGCGCATCTCTCCCCTACTCTCCGACTATAGCAACGATATCCGCCTGAACGAAGCGCTCTTCAAGCGAGTAAAAGCCGTCTATGACCAGCGTGGAGACCTATCACTCACTGCCGAACAACAAACTCTTTTAGAGAAAACCTACAAAGGGTTTACCCGTAATGGGGCTAATTTATCCTTGAATGACAAAGAGCGTTTACGCGAAATAGACAAGCAATTGGCTTCGCTCAAGTTGAAATTTTCCGAGAATGTACTCTCTGAAACTCAGCACTACCAATGGGTGATTACTGACAAAGAACAACTCAGTGGATTGTCCGATTTTGTCCTTGAGATGCTCGCTCAAGAAGCCCAAAAGCGCCAACTAAAAGGCTGGGGCATTACCCTAGATATGCCAGTGTATACAGCCGTGATGAAGTATGCTGACAACCGCGCCCTACGCCAAAAACTCTTTACCGATTATCACAGTCGTTGTGCGGGAGCGAGCACCTTTAACAATGAGGCGAATGTATTGCGCATTGCCGAGCTACGCCAAGCCCGTGCTACCCTCTTGGGCTATCCTTCTTATGCGGCGTTTGCCTTGGAAGAGCGTATGGCAGAAACTCCCGAAAAGGTGATGAGCTTCCTCAATGAGCTGTTAAGCAAAGCCAAACCACAAGCACTCAAAGAGTTAGAGGAACTAAAAATCTTCTCAGGACTTACTGACTTTCAGCAGTGGGATTTTGCTTACTATGCGGAAAAACTCAAGCAGGAGCGTTACCAGATTGACGACTCCCTACTCAAGCCTTACTTGGCTCTGGACAAGGCCATAGAGGGTATGTTTGCCGTAGCACATAAGCTCTACGGACTTCATTTCTCCCTTACCGATGAGGTAGAGACCTACCACCCCGAAGTGCAAACCTACAAGGTAACCGATGAGAATGGCGACTACCTCGCTCTTTTCTATACCGACTTCTTCCCACGTGCAGGCAAGCGCAACGGGGCATGGATGACCTCCTACAAAGAACAGTATATTAATAAGCAGGGCAACGACTCTCGCCCTCATATATCCATAGTGTGCAACTTCACCCGTCCCACCACTTCTGCCCCTTCTTTGCTCACCTTCGGCGAGCTAACGACGCTCTTCCATGAGTTTGGACACGCACTCCACGGCATGCTCTCTAAGGTTACCTATCCCTCACTCAGCGGTACCAATGTAGCCCGTGACTTTGTGGAACTCCCCAGTCAGCTGATGGAAAACTGGTGTTATGAAGAAGAGACTTTGAGACTTTTTGCCTCGCATTATCAAACAGGCGAGCCTCTGCCTATAGAATGGGTACAAAAGATAAAAGAAGCCAGCGCCTTCATGGAAGGTATCCTAAGCGTACGCCAGCTCAATTTTGGTTTCCTTGATATGGCTTGGCATACCTACCCTCATTTGGAGCGCTTGGAAAGTGTACGCCCTTTTGAACAAGAAGCCACCAAGGTAACCCAGCTCTATCCCCCTATTGAAACCATGTGTATCTCCCCCGCCTTCTCTCATATTTTCAGCGGAGGCTATGCCGCAGGCTATTACAGCTATAAGTGGTCGGAGGTATTGGATGCTGATGCTTTTGAAGTCTTTAAGCAAGCTGGCATCTTCAACATAGAAGTCGCTACCCGCTTCCGTCGAGAAATACTTGAAAAGGGCAGTAGCGAAAAGGAAAGCCTACTATACAAGCGTTTCCGTGGCCAAGACCCCACAGCCGATGCCCTTATCAGAAGAGCATTTCATTAATAAAAAAAGCCTTGCAAAAATTGCAAGGCTTTTTTATTTGTCGTCGTAATGACCAAAAGCTGTAAGAATTTTCACTTCCCTTTCTTCTTCTAGAATTTCATATACCAAACGATGTTTGTCATTAATTCTTCTTGACCACACTTCCCGCTCTCCATAGCCTTTTAGAGCTTCAGGCTTTCCTGTGCCTTTCTTAGGAGATACCCTTAATTCCTTTAAGAATGCAGCTATCTTAGCAAGTATCTGTTGATTTCCTCCTTTGGAAAACTTCTTTATATCTTTCAAATATTCATCAGAATAGGTTGTTACATAAGTTTTTTCTTCCTCTTCCATTACCCTAATAACATCTTATCCATTTCTTCATCACTAATGTATCTCCCTTTTTGGGTGCGAGCCTTGTCTATTCTTCTAAAAAATTCTTCCTTAGACATTTTAGTGTCATCTTTATCTATCGTTTTTTTGGCTGTAAGTGCTTGATACTTTACTTTAAATTTTTTAAAAAGCTCTTCAAACAAATGAAAATCAGCTTCTTTTATCTCTACTCTTTCTAATACTATGGTGCTCATGATGATTCGTTTTATAAGGGCAAAGATACAAAATATAATTGAACTTAAGATTCTCTTTTTTTCTTTTCATTAGCTTTTCCCATCCAAATAAAATAACTATCTTTGTCCCTCAATCACTTTTCCCCCTATGAACGATTCGCTACTTTCCGCTATTAAGGCTCATGATTTTGCTGCCATACATGATATTTGCTTGGCACTTTCTGAAGGAGAAAGACAAGAGCTAAAGAGTTATCTTGCCCGAAAAAACTTCAACTTTATCTTTCGGGAAGTCCTCGAAAAAGAAAAAAGATACCATTTCTCTAATAAAGAATTAGCCATTATCTCATACACTATTATGTGTGTGTGCAATACCTTAAGGGAGGTAAGAAAAATAGAACTTTTCCAGAATATAAAACCTTATGTGAAGGGGAATTACTACTATTTCCTATCTTCTTTAGAAGACGAGATTTTATTAGATTTCGTCCAGTCCCCACAAGGAGCTTATATGATAGAAGGTATTCAGCTAATGTACAAGAACAATCCTCTGGAGATGTCTTTTCAAATACTTTGGTCAGCATACAAGGCTGGGTATATTGCTCTTAACGAGGAAATTTTTATACATAAAATGTATGGCTTCAATTGTTGGTTTAAGTCAGAAGATCATCTTACGGAATACCTACTGAAATACCCAGAAACAGTTGTTCTTTTCCCTTCTGTACCAGCGTATATCCAAGATACTATATTTGCTACCGAGGAATGGAAAGAAATATATCATACGCTAAACGAAAAAGGATATTTCACTAACAAAAATCTGATTCTCCACGCTTTTATAGAAGCCCTACTCAATCCTTGGAAGAAAAATGTGTTGGATATGTATTGCCGTTGGATAGAAGCCCTCGAACCCTCCCCCCAAGAACTTTTAGCTAACCAACACACCCTTTTTGCCCTCCTTAGTAGCGATAAAACCTCGGTAATCAACTTTGCCCTCAAGCTCATCAAACAAATAGCCAACGAAAAAGACTTTGATTTTCAAGCCTTTGCCGACAACTTTGCCTTGTGTTTTGCTACCCAAAAGATAGCCAAATCACAGCTAATAGGTTTGGATATTTTAGCAAAGCATTACAAAAAGCAACCTCCTGTAAATATAGACTACCGCGAGCAATTAGCGGTACTCTTCACTGTCCCTGATGTGAAGCTCCAAGAAAAAGTCGCCAGCTTGCTAACCACTTATTTTGGAGGAGAAGGATTGACGGAAGTTATCGCCCCTTACAGCGATTACCTAAAAGGCAAAGCTCAAGACCTCCTTGCAACCTTAAGTCCATTGGAATCGTCTGATTTGTCCGACTCGTCCGATGGGTCAGCCCCGTCCGAGAACTCCCACGCCCCCCAAATTGCCCCTGCTCCTCACACTTGGGACGATCTCCTTTTCCTCATTGGTGATTGCCTCCGTGAGCGCTCGCCCCTTGTCTTAGATCTTTTCTTTGAGGGCTTGAACCAGTTACAAGCGCAGATCCCCACAGATTTCTCTCAGCAGATAAGCCCCTACCAAAAGCAGTTGGGCAACCAGCCTTTTGAATTTACCACCTACCGAAAGTGCATGCGCTGGGTGATCGATGTCTGGGAAGGCAAAGCCTCTCTCTCCGATGATATTTTCGGCGGAAAACTCTATAATCCTACACCGTTCCTCCGCGAGAAAACCAAGCGACTGCTTCTAAAACTCAAGCAAGGAAATACCTTACCGTTTGTCAGTACCCCTACTCACACTCCGTTTTATATAGACCCACAGGTGTATTTAGAACGCATCGCACAATATGAGAAAGCTGGCAAAACCCCTATGTGGGAAGATGTAGTTGTGGGGCTTAACCGCCTGCTCCCCTCCGAGATTACAGAAGCACAAAAGCAATTAGCCCTTTCCCTTACAGGTGAGTATGCTCCTGCCTTACAGTATTACTTTGAAGTAAGCAACGCCATAGCCGTAACCGATGCTACAAGGGTGCTCTGGGGACAAGTCTTACGCTTAAAAGACATTGATGGGGTATTTCCTGAATTGGAAATCCCACAAAAACCCAACTTACAGGGCTTAGTACGTCCGTTTTATCTGAAATATGAAGTAAAACCCACCAAAATAAAAGGGTTAGAACGAAATAAAATCATTTTGGAAGACGATTGGGATAAAAAATACAGTACTTATTCGCTCTACAATGACCTTGGAGCCAATTATTACAATGTATCTCCTATGAGCAAGGCAACAGATGAAGATATTGATTACCAACTCAGCCTGAACCCTCGCTATATTGACGGTTGGCTGTGCAAATACCTACTCACTTATGCCCAAGGCATGGAGGGCGAGAGCCTCACCGAAGCCACCCGCGTAATGAGTTTGCTACTTGAGTACCACTTGCCTATCTATCACGGCGGTTGGCTGATGGTAGCTACTTGTCTTTTAGCCGAAAGAAAAAACCTGCGTGACCTCACTACTGAATATATACTTCTAAGCCTGCAAAGAGGGGAAACGCTCTCCTATCTCGCCGAGGCCATCGGGACACTCTTAGCCCATAAGTACGCCCCTATCGCTCGTTTTATAGAGTTCCTAGACCTCCCCACCCGCAACCCTAAAATAAAGGCGTTCCAAAAAGCGGTAGTAGAAGCCTATTTGCCTTTGGCGGAAAAACAAGAAAAGAAACCTACTAATCATAAGAAGTTAGTAGCGTTTATGGAATAGAATAAAAAGTAACAACTGTTCGGAAATTCCGAACAGTTCAGAAGAACATACTAACGGGACTGTCCGAAAAGTCTAAAACATTGTCTTTGGAGTGTAATTTATATCTAATTTAGATGTTTTACAAAATGCACTCTATTGATAATCAGTAGCCTTGAGTTTTATTGTAGGGGCGAATGGCAATTCGCCCTCTAAAGAAGGCTTTTCGGACAGCCTCGTTGCAGGACGAGTAAGTCATCAAGAAGCTATTGAAAAAGCAACTACTGAATTTAAGAAATATCAAGTCGAAACCTTATCAACTGTAGAAGAAGATTATCTAAGAACCCTAAAGTCTTTAGAGAAAAAACTAACAAATTAACTCTATTTCAATAGCCTGACCTCGGTGCGATAATCTCTATTCACTATTTAATTTTTTACTTATGAAGGAAAACTTACTTTCCGCCGTTAAGGCACACGATTTTAATGCGATACGTACTATTTGCTTTGGTCTTTCTGAGGAGGAACGCCTAAAACTAAAGGTGTTTTTCCTTGATACGCCCATCACTCAAATGTATGATATGCCCAAAAGTTGGGCTAAGAATGTGCCTAACGATCATATAGTAATGGCTTATGCCTTTATGTGTTTGAGTGATCAAAGAGAAGAAATACTTCACTTTGAGCGAAAAAATAATATCAGTCCTTGGTATGCAAAAGGGGTGTTTTACGATTTCCTTTCCACAGCTTTTTATCCAGAGCTTTTAGCGCTTATCCAAGCACCTCAAGAGGCTTACTTGAAAGAAGAATTACCCCAAATGTATCGAGAAAATGCAGAATATATCTCTTTTGAGATGCTTTGGGTGCTGTACAAATTGGATTTAATACCTTTTAATGAAAAATTGTTCATTGAAAACTTTTATCACAAGAATATTTCCTATCGTGAAGAACCTTTTTTCATCGATTTGTTATTACAATACCCTGAAATAGCCACTCAAATCCTTGCAGCAGCCCCAAAATATATCTATACTTATCTATATGATACTGAATATATCTTGGCAATGTATCATATTTTGGCTAAAAATAACTATTTCACAAATCGAGATATTGTAAAGCAATACCTTCAGGCTTTGTTAAACCCTTGGAAGAAAAACATCCTCAATGCCTATTGCCGTTGGATAGAAGCTATCAACCCTACTGCTGAAGAAGTAATTGAAAACCAGTATATTCTATTTTCAATACTCAGCTTGGGCAATACAGCCCTCATCAACTTTGCGATGAAGCAACTGCAAAAAGCTGCTAATGCTTCTACTTTTGATTTTCAGTCCTTTGCGGATAACTTTACCTTGTGTTTTGCTATCCCTAAGATAGCCAAATCACAGCTTATAGGTTTGGATATTTTAGAAAAATACTATAAAAAACAAGCTCCCACTAATACTGAATACCGTGAGCAACTAGCTGTACTCTTTACTGTGCCTGAGGTGATATTACAAGAGAAAGTAGCAGGACTTTTAACTACTTACTTTGCAGAAGAAGGATTGGCGGAAGTAGTGGCGCCCTATAGAGATTATTTGAAGATTCCTACCCCTGTTTCTCTCCCCCAAGAGGAGGATCCCCTTAGTAAGGAGGCTTGCCAAGATAATATTTCATCTTCATTTGAGGAGCGTTTTCCTTTGGAGGTTGGCAAGCTTCAAGTACCTACTACTGCTGATGCCTTGTTGTTCTTATTAGGGGATTGCCTTCGTGAGCGTACTGCGGGGACTATAGACCTATTTTTTGAGGGGCTTGTACAGCTGCAAGAGAGCCTTCCTGCTAATTACACTAAAGAGTTGGCTCCTTACCTTAAAAAACTGATGAAAAATCATTATTTGGATAGTGTAATAACCATAATAAAGGGATTTTTGTACTGCTATTCACATCAAAAACCTCTTGAAATACCTCCTTATCAATACACTTATGAGGAGAGTAATGCTTTGAGAGAAAAACTTGATGAAGCAGCTTTTGAGGAGTATCTTCTTTGGGATAGGTTGTATAAGCATAAGATTTTTATGCCATTCCTCTTTCATAAGGCACAACTCACCTTGAAATATCTTAATGAAAAAGAGGTATTGCCATTCCTTTCGACCCCTACGCATGAGCCTTTTTATATAGAAGCCGAAATATTTGTAGACAAACTACTACAATATGAAGCTGTGAATAAGCAGCCAGACCTTCACGACCTTATAGTGGCTTGTAATAGACTGTTATTTAGAAATGTTTCGGCAGCAGCCAAAGCAAAAGCCCAAAAACTCAAAGGTACGTATGCTCCTGCTATTCAGTATTATTTAGGTATTACTGATAAAATACAACCAACTGAAGAATTCTTACCACTTTGGACGCAAATCACTCGTATCAAGCACCCCGATAGAGAATTTCCAGAATTTGAAACCACTTCAGCTAAAGAGATTCCCAGTGTAGTAAAACCTTATTACATAGGTTATGGATGGACAAAATGGAGAGGCAGAGATATATTTACCTTTCATAATTACGATATAGGTTATGATGAGAAAAGCGAAAAAGGCTATTGGATAGAGCACTATCGGAACTCTTTTTCTCCCCTTTACTACAATGCTTGTGGAGGTAGTACCCCCCTATCGACAGAGGTGAATTACCTGTTGAGTTTGAACCCTCATTACCCTGATGCTATTCTCTGCGGTTATATAGCCAATAATGCTTGTGGGGCAGAAGAAATACGCAATATGCAGCTACCATTAGAAGCTATTTTGCGTTATGATTTGCGCGTGCGCCACAGCGGTTGGCTGTATATAGGTGCGTGTTTGTTATATGACAAACGTCCGTCGCGAGATTTGGCTTATGAATACATACTTCAAGCCCTTGCAAGAGGTGAAGATTTGCATTATGTAGGACGCTATTTAAGTGATGCGTTGGCTATGCATTTTAGTCCAATCAATCGGTTTGTAGAGTTTTTAGACCGACCTACCCGCGACCCTAAAGTAAAGGCTTTCCAAAGGAAAGTTGTCGCCCTTTATTTAGAAGAAGCGAAAAAGCAGGACAAACTCCCGCGCAATCACAAAAAATTAGCAGCTTTTAGCGATTAGTCGTTAGTCACTAGTCATTAGTCTTTGATCATTAGTCACTTAATTATGAATAAAGAATTAATCTCAGCCATTAGAGAAGAAAATTGGGCAGAAATCCGTCGCATCGCCTTTGCTTTACCCGAAGAAGAAAAAGCTTTTTTCAAGGATAAGTTCACCTATCACAATGTTCAGGAGATTTATCCAGAGACACCCAAAACCCATCGTTATGGAGCAAACAAGGAGTTCGCTGTAAGCTATGCAATGATGTGTATTTGTACTAACCTCAAAGAATTGGCTGAAGTAGAAAACCGCTTAGACTTTGGTTTCTATGGGCGTCGTTATTATCAGCAAAAACACCTATTCTTATTTCTGATTTCTCAGCAAGCTCAAGCCTTTATAGACTTTCTACACACACCACAAGGTGCTTATATGGCAGAAGGCGCCCAAAAGATGTATATAGAATACCCTAACTACCTCTCTTTTGAGATGCTTTTAGCACTCTACAAAGAAGGATTGCTCCCCTTCAATGAAGAAATATTTGTGAAAAGAATGTATGCTATGGAATATCATCGTACCCAAGAGGAGCTTGTTGTACAATTGCTTAGTCAAAATCCTGAGTTGGCAACACGTGTGATTCCTCATACGGCTAAGTATATAGATTATACACTTGGATCCAACTTGGAATGGAAAAAAGTCTTTACCCTGCTTTGTAAGAAAAATTATTTCCCTGATAAGAGCTTTATAACCAGCTTTATAGAAGTACTACTCAACCCTTGGAAAAAGAATGTGTTGGACATGTATTGCCGATGGATTGAGGGACTAGTACCTAGCGAAGAAGAATTGCTCCCAAGCCAACATATGTTCTTTGCCTTGCTAACTTTGGACAAATCGTCGCTTATCAACTTTGCGATGAAGTGCATTGCTCAAATAAGCACCCACCCTGATTTTGATTTCCAAGCCTTTGCAGATAATTTTGCACTTTGCTTTACCGTACAAAAAATCGCTAAATCCCAACTCATAGGGGTAGAAATCCTAGAAAAATACTACCAGAAGCAAGCCCCAACTAATCAGGATTACCGCGAGCAATTAGCGGTACTCTTCACTGTGCCCGATACCAAACTTCAAGAAAAAGTCGCCAGCCTGCTCACCACTTATTTTGGAGGAGAAGGATTAGCAGAGGTAGTAGCACCCTATCAGGATTACCTAAAAGGAAAGGCTCAAGACCTCATTACAACTCTAAGTCTATCGGAAAATTCTGAGAACTCCCCAACTGCCTGTGTGGATCGCACCTCCCAAACTGTTTGTGCGGCTCGCACCCCAAAAACTGCCTGTGCGGCTCGCACTATAAAACCTGAAGACCTCCTCTTCCTCCTTGGCGACTGCCTACGTGAGCCTGCAGCTCATACAATAGATGTCTTTTTGGAGGGACTTATCTCTTTGCAAGACGACTTCCCTGCCGATTGGACAAAGTCCCTTTCGCCCTATATCAAACAGCTCACCAAGCGAGTAGATAAGGAGGAAATCCCTACCGATGCCATTCTCTTGGGAGTCTTACGCGCGCTGATAGACCGGCGTCCTTTGGCACTTGACCCTAAGTGTAGCTATACGTGGGAAGAACTCTGTAAAAAGCGCGAAAAGCTCTCCGAAAAAGAGTTGGAAGCCTATACGCTGGATTATTACTTAGGCAATGCCCGCCAAGTCCTGCCGTTTCTTTTCCGCAAGGGGCAAATCGTCATTGACTTCATCCTCCAGCACTGCCACTTGCCGTTGCTCTCTACCCCTACGCACGAACCTTTTTATATAGAAGCAGAGGTATTGGTGGATAAGCTCTTGCAATACGAAGCGCAAGGTAAAGCCCCCGACCTCGACGACCTCATTGTTGCTTGCAACCGATTGCTTTTCACAGAAGTTTCCGCAGCAGCCAAAGAAAAAGCGAGACAACTCAAAGGTGTGTATGCCCCTGCTATTC
>ERZ773056.75-NODE-75-length-47026-cov-9.378787_pt1 | contig 47026 bp, 50 predicted proteins | sample MGYA00580857_ERZ773056 | MGnify/ENA primary metagenome ERZ773056 (study PRJEB29015, sample SAMEA2737996) | human oral metagenome | biome: human oral; feature: human-associated habitat; material: dental | place: China | collected 2114 ... | reverse complement strand
GTCGATGTGTTTGGCAATCATGGCTTGTGCGGTTTGCTGGAAGAAGGTGCTCATGAGAAATCCCCTAAATGTCTTGGTGGGAATTTAGGGGATTTTGGGGGGATTTTGCAAAGGTCTCAGCGAGCATGGTTTTGGCGGTTTGGCCGAGGCATTCTTCATAAAGCATGACGATGTGCAGCGTTTCGGCGGGGGGCATCGCCGTGATAGGGGACAGTGGTGATTTTGACTGCGTTTTCCAAGTCGCCGTCATCGCGCCGTTCCTGCCAAGGGTCTTGTACGCCGACGGCGGCCAGATAGCGCAGGCGGTCTGTTTCTACCCGTTCGGGGTCGGTGTACGCGCCAAGCAATAGGTCTTCCCATTCTTCGGAAATGCTGCGGGTCAGGATGCGGATGTCGGGCATAGTCGGAGGCTTTGTCATTCGCCGCCTGTCAGCCGCCGGATGACGGGATAGCGGTTTGCGCCGCCGTTTGTGCGGCAGAATGCGGTCATTTTGAAGCGGCGCGGCCGGTCGGGACGGCCGCTGTCGTTTTCAAAGTAGAGTTCCACGCCGCTTTGCAGATATAGGCGGATGCCTAATTTGTCGCTTTGTTTGACGAAGTCGATGCCGCGTCGGTTCAGCCAGCGGATGACGCGCGGCAGGCTGAGTTTTTTCACGCGCGACAGCAGGCGGCGTTTGAGCACGATGTGCCGCCCGCCATGCAGTTTCTCATGTGGGAAATGGTCGGAATAGATGTTGACGAGTTCCCCGTCGCCGAAGTGGAATTCGATGTTGCCGTAGAGCCGGATATCGTCGGCGATGCGGCATTTTCCATCGGGATCGGGAAAATTGTTGAGTATCCATTCTTTCGTTTGGCCGGGTTCGATGCAGTCGAAACGGCCGTCGCGCAGGAAATCGAGCATGTCGATGCTTATCGGGCGGGGAAGCTGCATGTTTTTCAGACGGCCTGTTTGTAATGTACGTCTGACAGGGCGGCAAGCCGTTCGGCGGCTTGTTCGGGAGTCAGGTCGCGTTGGGCTTCGGCCAGCATTTCGTAGCCGACCATGAATTTACGAACTGTGGCGGAACGCAGAAGCGGCGGGTAGAAGTGGGCGTGCAGCCGCCATTCGGGGTGTTCGCCGCCGTCGAAGGGTGCGCCGTGCCAGCCCATCGAATAGGGGAAGCTGGTTTGGAACAGGTTGTCGTAGCGGGTGGTGAGCTGTTTGAGTATCTGCGCCAGTGTGCGGCGTTGGCCGTCGTTCAGGTCGGTGATGCGGCGGATGTTGCCTTTGGGCAGCAGTAGGGTTTCAAACGGCCATGCGGCCCAGTAGGGGACGACGGCCAGCCAGTCGTCGTTTTCGGCCACGATGCGCTCACGGCGGGCGGCTTCTTCTTCGGCGTAGTCTTGCAGCAGGGCGCGGCCGTTTTCGGCGAAATAGCGGCTTTGGGCGGCGTCGGCTTTGGCGGGCAGGTCGGGCAGGAAGTCGCCCGCCCAGATTTGGCCGTGGGGGTGGGGGTTGGAGCAGCCCATGACTGCGCCTTTGTTTTCAAATATCTGCACCCAGCGGTAGGCCTGCCCCAGTTCTTCTGCCTGTTGCTGCCAAACGCGGATGACGGCTTCGATTTGTTCGGGCGGCAGTTCGGGCAGGGTTTTGCCGTGGTCGGGCGAGAAGCAGATGACGCGGCTGACCCCGCGCACGCTTTGGCTTTGGAACAGCGGGTGGCTGCTGTCGGAATAGGCGGGGGTGTCGGGCAGCAGGGAGGAGAAGTCGTTGGTGAAGACGAAGGGTTCGGTGTAATCGGGGTTTTGCTCGCCGGTGATGCGTTTGTTGCCCGGGCAAAGGTAGCACGACGGGTCGTGCGCGGGTTTGGCGGCGGTGTCGGCCGCTTCCTGTTGTCCCTGCCACGGGCGTTTGGCGCGGTGGGGGGAGACGAGTATCCATTGGTCGGCAAGGGGGTTGTAGCGGCGGTGCGGGTGGTCTGCGGGATGGAACATGGTTGTATTTGCTGTGTTGTGGTTGGTGTAATGGCACGGAGGCCGTCTGAAAAAGGCGGTCAGTGTACGGCGAACGGCAGGCGGCGGACGATTTGCTGTGCGGCATCGCGGCGCATTTCCTGCCATATCATGGCTTCTTCTTCCTGTTTGCCCAAGATTTCGGAATCGGCATATTCCAGGGTGCGGCGTACTTCGATCTGCATCGGTTCGCCGACGGGTTCGCCGTTGCGGGAAACTTGTGCGCGGACGCGCAGGGCCAGCTGGTATTCGTTAATCATGGCGGCGCGCGTGATGGTGAGCACGTCTTTTTGCTGTTCGACGCTGTTCACGGTAACGGAAGCCTGGGCTTGGGCGGCGGAAACGGGGAGGCCGTCTGAACGGCGCAGGGCGTTTTCCAGCGGCACTTGCAGTTCTCCGCCCTGAATGTGCCAGTTTTTATAGGGCAGACGGTCGTAGGGCAGGCTGCCTTTCAGGTGGAAGCCGCAGGCAGTCAGCAACATGGCGGCTGCAAGCGGGAAGAGTTTGGTGTTCATGGGGATTTCCTGTAACAGGCCGTCTGAAAACCGGTTTTCAGACGGCCTTTGTGTGCGGGATGCGGCAGGTGCGCATTCTACCGCAGTTTGTACGGCGGAAAAACAGGCGCGGCAGGTCGGATACGGTTTTCAGACGGCCTGAAATAGATTATATTCGCAACGTTCGTCAATGTTGCCACGCGGAGGGAGTTATGTATTGGTTTATCGCAGCCGTTGCCGTTTTGGTGGTCGAAATGTTTGTCGGCACCCTGTACCTGCTCATCATCAGTGCCGCCCTGGCCGGTGCGGGTGCGGCCTCGCTTCTGTTTGACGGCTCGGCCGTGCCGATATTGACGGCGGCCGCCATTTCCGCCGTCGGCCTTTTTTGGCTGCACGGCTTTATCAAACGCCGCCGCACGCCGGCTGATGAAGCCGGCAATGATTTGGATATCGGCCAAACCGTGAAAATCCTGCGCCGCGTGAGCGAAGGGCAATACGAAGTTTCTTACCGGGGCACCACCTGGCAGGCGCGCGCCCTGAACGCCCAAGCCGCTGCCGAGCCTTCCTTCGCCGTGATTGGCGGCAAAGAAGGCAATATATTGCTTGTCCACTTAAACTAAGGAGATATTATGGAATTTTTGGGTTTGCCGCTGATTATTTTGGCCGCGGTCGTCATATTCGGCTTTAAGGCCGTCTGCATTGTGCCTCAGCAGGAGGCGCACGTCGTCGAACGCTTGGGCAAGTTCCACAGCGTATTGGAGCCGGGTTTGAACTTTCTGATTCCCTTCCTCGACCGTGTGGCCTACAAGCACACGCAGAAGGAAATCCCGCTGGATGTACCCAGCCAGGTGTGTATCACGCGCGACAACATCCAGCTCACCGTGGACGGCATCATTTATTTCCAAGTAACCGATCCGAAGCTTGCGTCATACGGTTCAAGCAATTATGTGCTGGCGATTACGCAATTGGCGCAAACCACGCTGCGCTCGGTTATCGGACGGATGGAAATGGACAAGACCTTCGAAGAGCGCGAGGATACCAACCGCGCCGTGGTGGCGGCATTGGATGAGGCTGCCGTCTCTTGGGGCGTCAAAGTGCTGCGTTACGAAATCAAAGACCTGGTGCCGCCGCAGGAGATTTTGCGCGCCATGCAGGCGCAGACCACGGCGGAACGTGAAAAACGCGCCCGTATCGCCCAGTCCGAAGGTTTGAAAATCGAACAAATCAACCTGGCTTCCGGTCAGCGCGAAGCGGAAATTCAAAAATCAGAAGGTGAGGCGCAGGCCGCCATCAATGCGTCCAACGGTGAGAAAGTGGCGAAAATCAATCAGGCGCAGGGCGAGGCGGAAGCCATCCGCCTGGTTGCGCAGGCCAGTGCCGACGCCATCCGCACCGTGGCCGAAGCGATACGCACCGAGGGCGGCGATGAGGCGGTGAAACTGAAAGTCGCCGAGCAATACGTCGAAGCCTTCGCCAAACTGGCCAAAGAAAGCAATACGCTGATTATGCCGGCAAACGTGGCCGACATCGGCAGTTTGGTTTCCGCAGGGATGAAGATTGTCGAAGGCGCGAAAGTGCCGGCGGTGAAGGCGCAATAAGCAGGTAGCCCGGCAATAGGGAAGGCCGTCTGAAAATCATGTTTCAGACGGCCTTTTGCTATTTTGATTGTTACGGGAAGATGATGACGCTTAGGCTTCGTCAGGCTGTTCGCTGCGGATAATCAGTAGCGGCAGATGGCTTTGGCGCATCACGGTTTCGGCGAAGCTGCCCATCAAGAGGTGCATCAGGCCGGTGCGGCCGTGGGTGCCCAGCACCAGCAGATCCGCGCCCTGTTGGCTGGCATAATCCACCAATTCCTGCGCCATTTCGCGCGCGCCTTTATTGGCCAGCAGCAGGTGGGTATTGACGCCGGAGATGCCCGGTTCTGCGCCGTTTGTAATTTCCACGGCTTCGGAAAGTACCTCGTTGCCGTTGGCAATGGCGGCTTCTTCATAGCTGGCCTGTTGCAGGAATTCGGGAGCCAGAGCCATATATTCGGCGGGGTTGGCCACGTGGACCAAAGTCAGTTTCGCTTTGCCCGCAGCGGCTACACTGCAGGCATGTTTCAACGCATTGACGGAAGTTTCGCTGCCGTCTACCGCTACCACCAGATGTTTATACATACAACCCTCCTTCATGAAATTATTAAGATTTCGTTTACGGACGCGCCGCATGGGCTGAAGTATAATGCAGCCCGCGCCCGAGTGTGCAATTTTTCTATTTTGTTTTGATATGCAACAATGAACGACAACGATTTTTCTGCCGCCGTTTCCGAACGCCGTTTCGGCGGAATCGCCCGCCTTTACGGTGCGGACGCCTTAAACCGCTTTGCCGCCGCGCATGTCTGCGTGGTCGGTGTGGGCGGCGTGGGTTCGTGGGCGGTCGAGGCTTTGGCGCGTTCCGGCATCGGCGCGTTGACCCTGATCGATTTGGACAATGTGGCCGAGTCTAATGTAAACCGCCAGCTGCATGCGCTGACCTGCGATTTCGGCAAGGCCAAAGTAACCGCCCTGCACGAACGCATCCTGCAGATAAACCCCGCCTGCCGCGTTACCGAAATCGAGGATTTCGTTACCGAAGACAACCTGCCTGTGCTTTTCAGACGGCCTTTCGACTTCGTTATCGACGCCATCGACCAAATGCGCGTTAAAGCGGCGATGGCCGCCTATTTCGTCCGCCACGGGCAGCCTTTCATATTGAGCGGTGGTGCGGGCGGGCAGAAAAATCCTGCCCTGATTCAAACCGCCGACCTGAGCCGCGTTACCCACGACCCGCTGCTGGCCAACCTGCGCTACACCTTGCGGAAACGCTACGGCTTTCCGCGCGATGCCAAGGAAAAAATGCGCGTGCCCTGCGTGTATTCGCTGGAAAACATCACGCCGCCGCAAACGGCGGAAGCCTGTGCCGCCGGTTCCGCGCCGCAAGGACTGTCGTGCGCGGGTTACGGCGCGAGCATGTTGGTAACCGCACCTTTCGGCCTGTATTGCGCCCAAGCCGCTTTGGAACACATCGCGTCAGGTAAGGCGGAAGGTAAAAAAGGCAAGGGCGGCTTGGACTAGCCGCCGCAAAGCGCGATAATGAAGGCAGGCCGTCTGAAAACAGAAAATCTATACGCCGCCCCCAAAAAAAAACGAACACATGCCGCTGCCGTCCGATACCGTTTTGCAATCAAGGAGTGTTGCGATGAAATATGCTGTGAAATATGCCGTACTTGCCGCCGCCGTTTTGCTGTCCGCCTGCGCCCTGACACCCGAACAACAGGCCGAACGCGAGGCAGCCCGCATTCGGGCGCGCCAAAACCTCCAAGTCGGGCTGGCCGCCCAATGCGACCCCGAAACCGCCCGCCTGATGCGCCGCCAATTCGACGGCGATACCGGTTCGGGCGAAAAGGAAAGGCAGGCTTTCCGGCTGGCCTACCTCGACAGGGTAAACGACAAAATGTTCCAAGCCTGCTACAAAATGGCCTGGCAGAGCTATGCCGCCCAAGTCGAATTGGAAGACATGCGCCGCTACCGCTATTACGACGACTGGTGGTACGGCCCGCGTCCGTGGGGGCCTTGGTGGTGGTAAATTGACCCGACGGGCGAAAGCACGGATAATCCGCCCGTTTACCCATCTTTTTCAGACGGCCCAAACTCAGGCCGTCTGAAACCTTTTATAAAGCACGAACATGAAAGCACCCGAACTCCTCCTTCCCGCCGGCGGCCTCGAACGTATGCGCGCCGCCTACGACTACGGCGCAGACGCCGTTTATGCCGGCAGCCCGCGTTACTCCCTGCGCGCCCGCAACAACGAATTTGCCAAACTCGACGTTCTCGAACAAGGCATTAAAGAAGCGCACGAGCGCAACAAAAAATTCTTTTTGACCGTCAACACCCTGCCGCACAACTCCAAACTCAAAACCTTCGTCGCCGACATGGAGCCGCTGATTGCCATGAAACCCGACGCGCTGATTATGGCGGATCCGGGTTTGATTATGACCGTGCGCGAAAAATGGCCCGATATGCCGATCCACCTGTCCGTACAGGCGAACACCACCAACTACTGGGGCGTGAAATTCTGGCAGAACATCGGCGTCGAACGCATCATCCTGTCGCGCGAATTGAGCATGGAAGAAATCGCCGAAATCCGCCAAGAATGTCCCGACATCGAACTCGAAGTCTTCATCCACGGCGCATTGTGCATCGCTTATTCAGGCCGTTGCCTATTGTCGGGCTATTTCAACCACCGCGACCCCAACCAAGGCACCTGCACCAACTCTTGCCGTTGGGACTACAAAGTTCACAACGCCACTGAAAGCGATGCGGGCGACGCCCAGCTTCTGCAAGGTTTCAACTTTGAAAAAGCCCAAGAAGAAGCCAACCAAAACTTCGAAGGCATCAACGGTCAGAAACGCCACCCCTACGCCGACAAAGTCTTCCTGATTGAAGAGTCCAACCGCCCAGGCGAAATGATGCCGATTATGGAAGACGAACACGGCACCTACATCATGAATTCCAAAGACCTGCGCGGCATCGAAGTCGTCGAAAAACTCGCCAAAATCGGCGTAGACAGCCTCAAAGTCGAAGGCCGCACCAAGTCGCTCTACTACGTCGCCCGCGTCGCCCAGTCCTACCGCAAAGCGATTGACGATGCCGTCGCAGGCCGTCCGTTCGATTACGGCTTGTTGAGCGAACTCGAAGGCCTCGCCAACCGCGGCTACACCAGCGGCTTCCTCGAACGCCACCAAACCCAAGACTACCAAAACTACCTCAGCGGCCATTCCACCGCCAAACAAAGCCAATACGTCGGACATGTTACCGAAATCGACGCCAAAGGCTGGGCAACGGTGGAAGTCAAAAACCGTTTTGCCGTCGGCGACACTTTGGAAATCATCCATCCCGAAGGCAACCAAACCGTTACGCTGGAACAAATGACCCGCAAAGGCGCAGCCGTCGAAGTCGCCCCGGGCAACGGCATCCAAGTCAAAATCCCGAATATGCAGGGCAAAGAAAAAGCCCTGATTGCCCGGGTTTTGAATCCTTAAGCGCGTCCGGCAACGGCAAAAGGCCGTCTGAAAACCGCAGCAACGGCTTTCAGACGGCCTCCATATCGTCAAAACAGCTCAAAAACAAAATGATGAAAATCACCAAAATCTTTACTTTCGATTCCTCGCATATGCTCGACGGCCACGACGGCAAGTGCCAAAACCTGCACGGCCATACTTACAAACTGGAAATCACCGTTTCGGGCAGCCCCATCGAAGGAGGCGCGAAAGACGGCATGGTGATGGATTTTTCCGACCTGAAACGCACAGTCAAGCAACACATCATCGAACCTTTCGACCATGCCTTCATCTATCACGGCGGCAATGAACGTGAAAGCCAAATCGCCGCACTTTTGGAGGGTTGGAAAATGAAAACCCTGCGCCTTCCATTCCGCACCACCGCCGAAAACATGGCGGTCGAAATGTACGGCCGTCTGAAAAACGCGGGTTTGAATGTGTCTAATGTCAAATTGTGGGAAACGCCGACCTCGTGTGCGGAGTATGAAGGGGAGCGATATTGAAAAAATCTTAAAGATTTGTTTTGACTTATCATATAAGCAATTGTAAAATTACTCACTTTCTAAAAAATCGACTGTAATAAAAATTCCAGGTATAATGACCATGAACACAACTAGTAGTATGACTCAAGAAGAAGGCATTCTTGCCGAAAGCATAGATGTAATTAATAAGTTTGTACAATTTCTTTTGAAGCTGTATGATGATTTTGGGATTGATGGTATGCATAATTTAGTTGATCCTGATTTAGATACCTTGGAATCCATTGTAAAAGAATTACAACAAGAGGTTGATAGGCTTTCGATTAGTCCCAATGATTTTTCTCTGGAAAACAAAAAAATTAGCCTGGCTCAAGGACTTCTCTACGCACAATCTATGATTACTAACGTTAGAAATAAGGATACTGAGGAGTGTTCTCGGAATCGTTCTATGCTCGAAAATAATCAGTCGAGCCTTTATTAACAACAGCAAGGAGTTATTTATGAAATCAATGGATATCCGTTTTGCTCGTATTGCTGCATTAACGAAGCAACTTGCAGCTATTCAAAGACAAATTGAAAAACGAGCTTATAAAGCAAAAGCTGCAGCCATGAAAAAAGTAGCATGAAAAGTTGTTGGTAGAGAAGCCATCCATAATCGGGTGGCTTTTTTGTTAAATAAAATTGGTAGAGTTTGTTAAATACAAATCTTATGCAAATTAAGGAGATTACCCATGAAACTCCTTTCCACCCTCTTAGTCCTCCTCGTCATTGCCGAACATTTCAACATCGCCTGGCTCAAAATGGCTTGGGTTTCCAGCAAAAAGGCAGCGGTGTCGGTGGTATGAAAAAAATCAGCGTCGTCCCCGAAAATCCGCAATTCCGCATCGTCGAAATTTTCGAGAGCCTGCAAGGTGAGGGCTGGAACACGGGCATGTCTGCCGTTTTCGTCCGCTTGGGTAAATGCAATCTGGCGTGCGGCTGGTGTGATACCGATTATTTGAAATTCGGCATGATGAGCCTGTCCGACATCTTAGGCTGTCTGAAAACCTACACCGCCCGCAATATCATCATTACCGGCGGCGAACCGACCATACAGCCGCATCTCGATACGCTACTGGACACGCTCAAGGCGGAAGGCTATTTCCTCTGTATCGAAACCAACGGCCTCAAGCCCGCGCCGCCGCAAATCGACTACGTCGCCACCAGCCCCAAAGCCTGCTACGCCGCCAAATATGAAACAAACTGCATCGCCGAAGCCGACGAAGTGCGGATTGTTGCGGACGGCGATGTCGTTGCGTTCTGCCAAAACATGGAACGCAAAATCCGCGCGCGCCATTACTACCTTTCGCCCTGCGAACAAGACGGCGTGATGAACATCTACGACACCATCCGCCAAATCGGTCTCTTAAACAGCCGCCCCGGCGCGCCCGTGCATTGGCAGTTGAGCGTGCAGACGCACAAATGGGCGGGGATAGAGTAAAAGGCCGTCTGAAAAACCTTTTCCACCGTTCAGACGGCCTTTGCCGTATCATCGCGGGCAAACCCGAAATCCGAGGAAAGCCAGTGTCCAAACAGCCCGACAAATTCCTGAGCAAACCCGAACGCATCATGCTGGTCGGCATGATGCTCGATGCCGACTATACCGGCGCGAACGAAAGCCGCGAACGTGCCTTTGCCGCCGCAATGGCCGAAGCGGAAGAACTCGTCCGCGCCACCGGGGGCGAACTTGTCTGCCGTCAAACCGCCAAACGCGACCGTGCCCACCCCGCCCTGTTTGTCGGCACCGGCAAGGCCGAAGAATTGGCGCAAACCGTTCGCGACCGGCAAATCGAACTGGCCGTGTTCAACCACGAACTCACCCCCACCCAGGAGCGCAATCTCGAAAAAGCCCTGCAATGCCGCGTGCTCGACCGCGTCGGCCTGATATTGGCCATTTTTGCCCAAAGGGCGCAAAGCCAGGAAGGGCGATTACAGGTCGAACTGGCGCAGCTGACCCACCTCTTCGGCCGCCTCGTGCGTGGCTACGGCCACCTGCAAAGCCAAAAAGGCGGCATCGGCCTGAAAGGGCCGGGCGAAACCCAGCTCGAAACCGACCGCCGCCTGATCGCCCAAAAAATCACCGCCCTGAAAAAACGGCTCGAAGCCGTCCGCCGCCAACGCGCCACCCGCCGCAAGGCGCGCGAACACGGCAGCCTGCCCACCTTCGCGCTGGTCGGTTACACCAATACCGGCAAATCCAGCCTGTTCAACCGCCTGACCAAAGCCGACGTCTTGGCCAAAAACCAACTCTTCGCCACACTGGACACCACCGCCCGCCGCCTGTATCTCAACCCGTCCGCCAGCATCATACTCACCGACACGGTGGGCTTCGTGCGCGACCTGCCGCACAGCCTGGTGGCCGCCTTCTCCGCCACGCTGGAAGAAACCGCATTGGCCGACGTACTGCTGCACGTCGTCGATGCCGCCCATCCCGAACACGAACGGCAGATAGACGACGTGAACGAAGTATTGCGCGAAATCGGTGCGGACGGCGTACCGCAAATCGTGCTGTACAACAAAACCGACCTGCTGCCGCCCGAAGAACGCCGTTTCGGCATCCTGCGCGACACGCGGGGCAGGGCGGTGGCGGCCAATATCTCGGTTAAAACGGGCGAAGGTTTGGATGCGTTGCGCGAAATATTGGCCGAACACGCCGTTTCAGACGGCCTGAACGGTTACAAACCGACTTTTCACAAGGAAACCGAATGAAACGCCTGCCGAAATACCTGCTTGGTATAACCGCCGTCCTGATACTGGCCGCCGTTGCCGTCCTGTATGCCGTTCCCGAATGGCTGAAACAGCGCGAAATCCGCGCCGCCGAAGCCGATTTGGCCTTGCTGGCCGCGCCGCCCGCACCGCCGCCGTCCGTCAAAAACGGCATAGACGCATTGTGGCTGCTGCAATACCGCACAAAAGACGATGCCGAACGTGCCGATTTGATGCGCCGTTTCGGCGAAGTGCTCAAATACAACCCTGATACCTTTGCGCGCCATAACGAATTGGCGGACAGATACCTGCCGCCGCCCGATGACGATATTTTGACCTTTACCGGTACGGCGGCGGAATACCTGTCCCAAATCCGCGCCAACCTGCCCAAATACCGCGCCGAAGCGGAAAAACATGCCGAACTGTTTGCCAACGTGGACAAACTGGCCGATTACGACACTTTCGCCCCGCGCGACTGGCCGAACGACAAAGAAGACTTAAACAAAATGCGGCTTCCGTATTTCCAATGGCTTCTCCGCAGTCATGGCCTTGCCGCACTGGACTGGGCGCAGGGCGGGGAAGACCAGGCCTGGCACCGTGTCTGCCGCAATATCAAAACCGGCCGCAGCCTGCTTCACGGCCGTCCGGGCCTGATTTTTCCCATGATCGGAAACGCCGTCATCCGCCGCAACACCGGCCTGGTGGCGCAAATGCTGCATGAAAAACCCGAATGGGCAAACCGCCTGCCCGCCGAATGCGGCGGCATGTTCGATGTATTGGACGAACAGGAACAAAACCTCTGCTTGGCGATGCAGGACGAATTCCGCCTGTACGCCAACATGTACCGCGAATTGGAAAGCGAAGAAATGCCTATGATGCAGATGCCGGAATGGCGCGAACTGAAGGCTTTGGGCGACGGGCAAGGCAATGCCGCCGACGATTTTGCGCTGTTATTCCTGCCGCGCCTTGATGCGGCGCACAGCATGGCGCAAACCGCGCCGCATTATGCCTCCTACTGCAAACCCGAAGCCGCGGCCGTTTTGAAGGCTGATCAAAAAATACAGAGACAGCCGCAGCCGTCTGAAAAAACATTTGCCCGAAAATGGGCATGCCTGGGCAACAGTATAGGCTGCCTGACCACCGATGCCGCCCTGCCTTCTTTTGACGATTATGTCTACCGCCTGCAAGACACCGCCATGCAGCAGCGCGCCTTTAACGCGGCCTTGGCCTTATACCGCCTGCCCGCCGAAAGCCGCCGCGCCGCCCTGGATAAAGTTTTGGCCGAACATTCCTCGCCGTCGCGCAAATTGAGATGGAACGAAAAGGAACAGATAATTGATTTCGATGTCTATGATTTAAACAAGATTCCCGACCCCATTCCGTTTCATCCCAATACCGGAAGATAAGGCTTTCAGACGGCCTCTGCATATAAGGCCGTCTGAAAATGAAGGATGAAGGGAAAAACCGTTAAAGTGATGTGAATTTTGGCTGAAGCGTGAAAGATTGAACCATGAAGCAGTTTTATCTGTTGCAAACATCGCCCGATTCGCTGATTTTGTTCGATAACGGCAAAGACAATTTTTAGCGGATTTTCATCAGGTGTTTTCGGGGTGCGAAGTCGAAAGCGGATATGAAAATATATTTGCCTTGTTTGGCACGGATGCTTTTTTTATCGTGCGCGGCGGGCAGCCGACCTTGCAGGATTGGGATGGCAAAATTTATTTCTCCCTTCCTTTGCCGTTTCCTTTGGATTTGGCCGACGGTTGCGGCGTGATGCCGGTCGGCACTCCCGAACCGGTTGCCGCCGAAAGGCTGTAAGCCCGGTTTGCCGATAAAAACGACAACGCCGGCTTGTTGCAGGCCCTTTTTGATTTTGCCGCTTAAAACGGCTGGGAACCATACGATTGTTCGGCTTTGTGCATCTGCCTGTTCAACGAACAGGAGCAAGAGCGCATGAAACGGGAATTTGAGGTATAGCGTCTTTCAGACGGCCTGATCCACGCAGGAGGCCGTCTGAAAAAGCGGTATGAAAACAAAAATCCTGAAACCGGCAACGGGTTTCAGGATTTTCTGCATTCGGGCAGCCTACATCCGGCTCAATTCGCGCTGCAGGGCTTGGATATTTTGACGGCGGTCTTGGATGTTGGCCGTGAGCTGGCTGGCGCGGTTTTGGTTTTTCTGCGCGCGGGCGGCACTCAGTTCGTTTTGCGCGGATGCCAAAGCCTGTTGTTCGTTGGCCAATTCTTGTTCCAAAATGGTACGGCGGCCGCTGCTGCCCGAAGGTTTGGGCAGGCCCGCATCGGCGGTTTGCAGCGGGGGCGCGGTACGTATCGGCGCATTGGCGGCGCGGTTCGTACCCATGGAGGCGCGCCTCGGCGATGCCGGAGCGGCCGGTTCGCGCGGCGGCGGTGCAACGCGCGGGGCGATGCTGGTATAGCTGCCTATTTTCGGCAGGTCGGGCGTATGGCAGTTGGCCGACGGGCGCGAGGTATAGACGGTTACGCCGCCGACATTGCATTCGTACACTTTGGCCCCTGCCGGCAGCGAGGCGGCGGATATGGCGGCGATGATGCTGTATTTGATGATGCTGTTCATAAGTTTATCCCCGGAATTCTGTTTCAACGGCATGGTTTATCTGTTCCAATTCTTCCTGCCATGCCAGCCAGTTTTCCTCTTGTTTTTCTAATTTTACTTTAGTTTCCGCCAATTGTGCGAGGGTCTGTTGCAATTTGGTTTTGTTGGCATCGGAATAGGCGTCTTCCTGTGCCAAAAATGCTTCACAGGCCGTCTGAATTTCGCTCAGGGCGGCGATTTCTTTTTCGGCTTGGCTGATTTTCTGCTGTAAGGGTTTGCCGAGGCGGGCTTTTTCCTGGCGGATTTGCGCTTCGACGCGCTTGGCGTCTTTGCGGTTTTGGCTTTGGGAGGATGCGGCGGGCGCGGCGGCGGCGTTTTCTTGCGCCAAACGGTAACGGCGGTAGTCTTCCAAATCGCCGTCAAACGTTTTCAGACGGCCTTGTTCTATCAGTAGGAAGCTGTCGGTGGTGGCTTCGAGCAGGCTGCGGTCGTGCGAGACGACAATCAGCGCGCCTTGAAAACTTTGCAATGCGAGCGTGAGTGCGTGGCGCATGTCCAAATCGAGATGGTTGGTCGGTTCGTCCAACAGCAGCAAATTAGGTTTCTGCCACACAATCATCGCCAACGCCAGCCGTGCCTTTTCGCCGCCGGAAAACGGTTCGGTTTTCTGCAGGGCGGCATCGCCGATAAAGTTGAAGCTGCCGAGGAAGTTGCGGATTTCCTGTTCGCGCACGTCGGGGCTGAGTTTTTGGATGTGCCACAGCGGGCTTTGGTCGGGACGCAGTGTATCGAGCTGGTGTTGGGCGAAATAACCGATATTGAGCTTGTCCGAGCGGACAATCCGGCCGGACAAGACATTCAGTTCGCCCGCCAGCGTTTTGATAAAGGTCGATTTGCCGCTGCCGTTTACCCCCAAAAGGCCGTAACGCGCGCCGCTTTCCAGCGACAGGTCGATGCCGTGCAAAACGGGCTCGCCGCCGTAGCCCAAATCGGCTTTGTCCAGTTGCAGCAACGGGTTGGGCAGGTGGGCGGGGCTGTCGAATTCAAACGAAAACCCGCTGTCGAAGTGTGCCGGCGCGATGCGTTCGAGCTTGTCCAAGGCCTTCATGCGGCTCTGTGCCTGCACGGCTTTGGTGGCCTTGGCTTTGAATCGGTCGATAAAGGATTGCAGGTGTTTGATTTGCGCCTGCTGCTTGAGGTAGGCCGCCTGCTGTTGTGCCAAGCGGCGGGCGCGTTCGGCCTGGTAAAAATCGTAATTACCGCCGTAAAGCGTGAGCTTTTGATCGGAAAGTTCGACGGTCTGCGTCGTGGTGGCGTTGAGGAAATCGCGGTCGTGCGAAATGATGATTTGGGTGCAGGGCAGGCCGGACAGATGGTTTTCCAGCCATAACACGGTTTCCAAATCGAGATGGTTGGTCGGTTCGTCCAGCAGCAGCAAATCGGCGCGGCACATCAGCGCCTGCGCCAGATTGAGGCGCATCCGCCAGCCGCCGGAAAAGGATTTGACCGGCCGGCCGTGTTCTTCTTGGGAAAAACCCAAGCCGCTTAATAGTTTGGCAGCACGGGCGGGTGCGCTGTAGGCATCGATTTCTTCCAATTTGGCATGGTATTCGGCCTGTTTCATGCCGTCGTTTTTCGCTTCGGCTTCGTGTAAGGCCGTCTGAAAAAGCTGCAATTCCCCGTCGCCCTGCAAAACATAATCCAGCGCAGATATGTCCAGCGCGGGCGTTTCCTGGGCAACGGCGGCGGTTTTCCAGTGTTTCGGAATGGAAACATCGCCTTTATCGGCTGTGATTTCGCCTTTGAGCAGGGCGAAGAGGCTGGATTTGCCGCTGCCGTTTTTGCCGATCAGGCCGACGCGGCGGCCGGGGGCGAGGGAGAGGGCGGCTTGGTCGAGCAGCACTTTCAGGCCGCGTTGCAGGGTGAGGTTTTTGATTTCTATCATGTTTGAAGCTTGGGCGGATGGAGGCGGAAAAAGGCGGCATTTTACCGTTTCGCCGCCGTTTCTAAAACAAGCATTTCAAATTCGTCAAAAGGATGCGTATAATGGCGCGGTTTTTTAACCGACAAATCGTTAGGAACACCATGAGCATCCAAGAGCAAATCAAAGAAGTCGTTACCACCCATCCCATCGTGTTGTTTATGAAGGGTACGAAGCAGTTTCCGCAGTGCGGTTTTTCTTCCCGCGCGGTGCAGCTGCTGAACGCGGCGGGCGCGCAGTACGTTACGGTCAATGTGTTGGAAAACGCCGAAGTGCGCCAGGGCATTAAGGAATACAGCGATTGGCCGACCATCCCGCAGCTTTATGTGAACGGCGAATTTATCGGCGGCGCGGACATTTTGCAGGAAATGTATGACGCCGGCGAATTGCAGGAGTTGGTTGCCGCCAAGTAATCCGGCAAACGGAGGCCGTCTGAAAAGTTTCAGACGGCCTGTCTTCTATTTGGGCACGATGGTTTGTGCACTTGCCCGGCTTCGACCGTGGCGGATTGCTTTTTTTTGTTTTGAGAATAAGGCTAAGTGTAAAGGAAGGATATGTGGTCGTTTGAAATGGTGGCCGCCATGCTGGCGGTCGGGGCGGTAGCCGGTGTGATTGCGGGGATGTTCGGCGTCGGCGGCGGTACGATTTTGGTACCGCTGGTGCTGTGGATTTTGCAGATGCAGGGTGCGGAAAACTTTCAATACGCCCAGCATATCGCCATCGGCACGTCGTTTGCCGTGATGGTGTTCACGTCGTTTGCCAGCGCGAGTGCGCAGTATAAGCGGCAGGCGGTGGATATGGACGTGCTGCGCGCGATGGTGCCCGGTGTGTTGTTTGGTGTGGCGGCGGGCGCGGTGGTGGCGCAGTATCTACCGAACAAGGGTTTGCAGGTTTTTTTCACGCTGTTTATCGCCGTCCTCGCCGTGCGTTCGCTGCTGGGCATCAAGCCTGTGCCGGGGAGGCATCTGCCGGGCCGGCGCGGGCTGTTCGGTATGGGCGGGCTGTTCGGCCTGTTGTCGAGCTGGATCGGGATCGGCGGCGGTTCGCTGACCGTGCCTTATTTGACTTTCTGCAATGTGCCGGTTCACCGCGCCGTCGGCACTTCGGCCGCTTTGGGCTGGCCGATTGCGGCGGCGGGTACGTTGGGTTATGCCTGGGCGGGCTGGAATCAGGGCGGTCTGCCTGAAGGTTCGGCGGGTTTTGTCTATCTGCCTGCGGTGGGCATTCTGGCTGCGGCCACTTTGCTGTCCGCGCCTTTGGGCGTGCGCCTTTCCCACAAGCTGCCTGCCGACAAGCTGAAAAAGGGTTTCGGCATCCTGCTGTTGCTGATTGCGCTGCGGATGGCGTGGAAGATTGTACAGTCGTAGCCGTGCCGCCCGGTATCGGAGGTTGGCGGTAAAAAGGCCGTCTGAAAAGCCGGAAACAGCTTTTCAGACGGCCTTTTGCCGTGTCGTTTAATCGTCCAGCGGTTTCCATTGCCAGTAAAACCGTTTCGGCCGCCATTGGCGCGCGGTAACGGTTTGGCCGTCGGATTCGAGCAGCCACGCGCCTTGGCGGTCGGTGCGGAGCAGGCGGATGCCGTGTGCGCGGACGCGGTTTTGCACTTCGGCGGTCGGGTGGCGGTAGCTGTTGCCGAAGCCGCTGGAGGCGATGGCGAAGTCGGGGGAGACGGCGTTGAGGAATGCGCCCGACGACGAGCCGCTGCTGCCGTGATGCCCCAATACCAAGGCTTGGCTGTACAGGCTTTGGCCGTAGCGTTCCAGCAGTTTGCGTTCTCCTTTGATGTCGAGGTCGCCGGTTACGATAAACGCCGTACCGCCCGCCACGGCGCGTAGGACGCAGCTTCGGGCGTTGTCGTCTGCTGCTTCGCCCTCGACGGCGAGGAGTTCGAAATGTACGCCGTCCCATTCCCATTGCCGGCCGGTGCGGCAGTTTTGCACCTGAGTTGGGCCTAAGCCGCCGTAAAATTCGGGCTGTCCGGCCAGCACCTCGCGGGGCTTGAGTGCACGGATAATCAGCGGTGCGCCGCCGTCGTGGTCGGTATCGTGGTGGGACAGCAGCAGTGTGTCGAGGCGGTGCACGCCGTGCGCGTGCAGGGAGGGGAGTGTCTGCATCTGCGCCGCGCCCGCCGTGCCGGTATCGAACAGCAGATGATGGGAGGCCGTCTGAAAATACACTGCCAAGCCTTGTCCGACATCCAGCACAACCATTTTCAGACGGCCTTCCTTTGGCGGGGCGGGGCGGTATAACAGGAAACCGGCCAAAACGATGGTCGCCCACGGGCGCAATGCCGCACCGCGCGGCAGCAGCCAAACGGCCACCGCCACCAGTGCCGATAGCAGCAGCGGCCACGGTGCGGCGGCCAAACCCCATTCCGGCGCGAATTGCGCCATTGCTGCCAAAACGTGCAAAGTATGCTGCCCCAGCCAGGCCGCCGCGTATTGCAGGGGGTAGAACGGAAAGAGGGAGGCTGTCAGTGCCAGCGGCACCAGCAGCCAGGAAAACCACGGAATCGCCGCGGCATTGGCCAACGGGCTGGCGGGCGGCAGGGCGGAAAACAGAAAACCCACCGCCGGGAGGGAGGCCAACGTGGCCGCCCATTGCCCGCGCAAGGCCGAAACCCACCACTTCCCTCCGCCCGTGCGGCAGGAGTCCGCCCACAAGAGCGCGGCCACCAGTCCGAACGACAGCCAGCTGCCTGCCGCCAATGCGGCCGACGGGTCGAGCAGCAAAATCAGGGCCAGCGCCGCCCACCAGCCGCGCCAGGCCGAAGCCGTGCCGCCCAGACTCCAGGCTGCCGCAACGGAGGCAATCATCAGCATCCCGAAACGAATCCGGATTAGGCCGCGAAAGGCTACCTGAAACCGAAAAACGCGGCGCAAACAACCGTTCCGGCCAGCCGCAGCGCGAAAAGCAGCCTGCAAATTCAGCGATGGCGGATGCGTTGGCGAAGTTGAAAAGATAGGGCTACCTGAAGAGTGATTTAAAATAGTTGTTAAAACAATATAGTAAAACTTACTTGTAAAAAAAATCCCGTTTTTTTATCATATCGAGGCGATATAGCAAAAAAACGGGATTTTTTTATTATTTAACTGAAACCTTAAAATGTACTCAATCGAACAATTTCCTCCCGAAATAGATTTCGAAACGGTTGCCGTCTTGAAAAAACTGGCTTCCGCCCACCGTTATCTGGCCGAATTAAAAGGCATCTGCCGCAGTATTCCCAACCAAGGCATTCTGATTAACACGCTGTCTTTGCAGGAAGCCAAAGACAGTTCCGAAATCGAAAATATCATTACCACTCATGACGAACTGTTCCGCGCAGGAATATCGGCGAGCCCGTCCAGTCCTGCCATCAAAGAAGTGCAGAATTATGCTTCAGCACTGCATTGCGGCTTCGGCCTTATCCGGAAACACGGAATGCTGACCAACAATCATATTTTGACGATACAGGCCGAGTTGGAAAAGAACCGTGCCGGATTCCGCAAACAGTCGGGGACGATGCTGAAAAACGACCGTACCGGCGAAACCGTCTATACGCCGCCGCAACATACGGACGACATCATTCGTCTGATGGGCAGATTGGAAGCATTTATCAACGACGACAACACGGAAAAACCTATCGACCCGCTGATCCGCATGGCACTGCTTCACCACCAGTTTGAAAGCATCCACCCGTTTTACGACGGCAACGGCAGAACAGGCAGGATTATCAATGTGCTGTATCTGGTTTTAACTGGATTGCTGGAGATTCCCGTCTTATACCTCAGTCGCTATCTGGTGCGGAACAAAAGCGAATATTACCGCCTGCTGCAACACGTACGCGATACGGGCGAATGGGAAGGTTGGCTTCTGTATATGCTGGAAGCCGTGGAACAAACCGCCAAGGACGGCATCGATACCGTGCAGCACATCCATCAGGCGATGCTGGACTACAAACACCGCATCAGGGAAAACTTCAGCTTCTACAGCCAAGACCTGATTAACCACCTGTTCAATCATCCCTACACAAAAATCGATTTCCTGATGAAAACGCTGAACGTTTCCCGCCCCAGTGCCGCCAAATATCTGGACGAACTGACAGAAGGCGGATTCCTGCACAAAGAAAAGATAGGAAGAAGCAACTACTATATCAATATTGCGCTGACGGATATTCTGCTGCCGCAGGAAACAACCCGTTAACGCTATCGAGGCCGTCTGAAAACGGTTTTCAGACGGCCTCCAATCCGACCGGACAAACATTTGCCGCTATAATCCGCTTTTTTCAGACGGCCTTCCACCATGCACGACCCTTACGCCCGCTTTCATGATTTAAACGACCCCGAAACCCGCCGCTTTGCCGCCGAAGCGCATGCCGAAACACTGGCGCAGTTTGCCGGCTCGGCCGAATTTTCCGCTCTGCGGGACGATATTTTCGCCCAGTTGCAGGACGAGAGGCAGATTCCTTTTTGTCAGGAACACCGCGCCCGCATGTACCATTTCCATCAAAGCGAGGAATTTCCCAAAGGCGTGTACCGCGTCTGCTCGGCCGCGTCTTACCGTGCGGGGATACCCGATTGGGAAATCCTGTTTTCCGTGGCCGATTTCGATGAAATTCTGGGCGACGACGTGTATTTGGACGGCGTGTCGCACTATGTCGAACAGCCCCTGCAAGCCCTGCTGGCGCTGAGTGCGGCAGGCGGCGACGCGGCATATACCGTCGAATTCGATTTGGCCAACCGCCGAATCGTCGAAGGCGGCTTTCATTTTCCCGCAGGCAAAAACCACATCGCCTGGCGCGACGCGGACAGCGTCTGGGTCTGCCCCGCGTGGGACGAACGCCAGCTCACCGCGTCGGGTTATCCGCGCGAAGTGTGGCTGTTGCGGCGCGGTCAGGAATTTTCAGACGGCCTGCCGGTTTTCCGCATGGAAGAAGACAGCGTGATGGTGCAGGCATGGCGTTATCTGGACGGACTCGGTTCGCCCGTCGATTTAATCGAAGCCGCTGCCGGCTTTTTCACCAAAACCTATTACCAAGTCTTTTCAGACGGCCGCACCGCCGCACTCAAACTGCCGCCCGATTGCGAAATCGCCGGCTACATCGCCGGACAACTCCTGATCAAACTCGTGCAGCCGTGGCATCGTGCCAATAAAAGCTACCCCGCCGGCGCGCTTGTGGCGGTCAAACTCAACAAAGGCGAACTGGGCGAGGCCGTCCTGCTGCTCGCACCCGACGACACGCAGGCGGTAGAAAGCGTGGAAACCACCAAACGCTTTATCGCCGTTTCCCTGCTCGACAATGTCAAAGGCCGTCTCAAAGCATGGAAATGGACGGGCAAAACATGGCAGGAACAAATCCTGCCCGAACTGCCGCAAGGCGCGCTGGAGCTGACCGACCAGCCGTGGGGCGGCGACCTGCTCTACATCGCCGCAAGCGACTTCACCACCCCGCTGACTCTGTACGCGCTCGACTTGCAGGTAAACGAACTGAGCGTCCTGCGCCGCCAGCCCAAACAATTCGACGCAGACGGCATCGCCGTACGGCAACTTTGGGCGCGTTCGGCAGACGGCACGCAAATACCGTATTTCCACGTCGGCAAAAACAGCGGCGCCGACACCCCTACGCTTGTTTACGCCTACGGCGGCTTCGACGTGGCCGAACTGCCGCATTATCTGGGCAACATCGGCCGCCACTGGCTGGCTCAAGGCCACACCTTCGTCTTGGCCAACATACGCGGCGGCGGCGAATACAAAGGCTGGCACACCGCCGCCCAGCGCGAACACAAACACCGCAGCGTGGACGACCTGCTGGCCGTCGTGCGCGACTTGGCCGGACGCGGCCTGAGTTCCCCGCCGCACATCGCCATACAGGGCGGCAGCAACGGCGGCCTGATAACCGCGTCCGCCTTCGTGCGCGAACCGCATGCCATCGGCGCGCTTGTGTGCGAAGTCCCCCTGACCGACATGCTGGCTTATACGCAACTCTCCGCCGGCGCAAGCTGGATAGAGGAATACGGCGACCCGAACGACGCCGAAATGCGCCCGCACCTGGAAAGGCTTTCCCCCTACCACAACCTTTCAGACGGCCTAAACCACCCGCCCGCACTCATCACCACCAACCTGTCCGACGACCGCGTACACCCCGCCCACGCCTTGAAGTTTTACGCCAAACTGCGCGGCATCTCGCCTAAATCCTGGCTCTACGCCCCCGATTACGGCGGCCATACCGGCAACGGCACGCAGGAAGAAGCGGCGGAAGAATTGGCACTGGTGTTGCGGTTTTTAAACGAGACTGTGTGCAACTAATCGGGTGCGCACAGCAGCGTTGCAGAATAAGCCTTGGAAAAAACGGCGGAAAACGCCCTTGTCGGTAAAATCCGGCCTATGCTAATATGCCCGCGTTTCGCACCTGCGGCGGCCGCCTCCGAAGGCCGTCTGAAAGGCAAACACATCATTAGATGGAAAACTCTAAATCAATCGGGTACAATGCGACCGTTTTGAGTTTTTACATTAACCACCGCCGCAAGGCTTTAAATTAAGGACGAAAGAATATGTCAAACATTGAACAACAAGTGAAGAAAATCGTTGCCGAGCAACTGGGTGTCAGCGAAGCCGACGTGAAAAACGAATCTTCCTTCCAAGACGACTTGGGCGCAGACTCTCTGGATATCGTAGAACTGGTTATGGCTTTGGAAGAAGCCTTCGGTTGCGAAATTCCTGACGAAGAAGCCGAAAAAATCACTACCGTTCAATTGGCCATCGACTACGTGAACGCTCACCAAGGTTAAGCACGGCCTTTGCCCTATTCCGGCCTCTGCGCGCGGGCTTGCCTGCACACAGGGGTCGTTTCTCATTAACAGCGGCTCGGAACAAACCGCCCCCGCAAGCGCGTTCCGGCTTCCGAATCCCGTTTTACAGCGAGCAGATTATGAGTCAGAGAAGAGTAGTCATCACCGGCCTCGGACAGGTTTCCCCGGTCGGCAACGACGTACAAACCGCTTGGAATAACCTGTTGTCCGGCAAAAGCGGCATCGGCCTCATCACCCGTTTCGACGCATCCGACATCAACAGCCAAATCGCCGGCGAAGTGCGCGATTTCGACATCGGCCAATACATCAGCGGCAAAGAAGCCCGCCGCATGGACGTGTTCATCCACTACGGCATCGCCGCCGCACTGCAAGCCATTAGCGATTCCGGCTTGGACGACGCGGAAAACCTCGACAAAGACCGTGTCGGCGTGAACATCGGCTCGGGCATCGGTGGCCTGCCCAGCATCGAAGCCACCGGAAAAACCGTACTCGAAGGCGGCGCGCGCAGAATCAACCCCTTCTTTATTCCCGGTTCGCTGATTAACCTGATTTCCGGCCACGTAACCATCCTCAAAGGCTACCGCGGCCCCAGCTACGGCATGGTTTCCGCCTGTACCACCGGTGCGCACTCCATCGGTGACTCAGCCCGACTGATTAAATACGGCGACGCGGACGTGATGATTGCCGGCGGTGCCGAAGGTGCGATCAGCACTTTGGGCGTCGGCGGCTTTGCTGCGATGAAAGCCCTTTCCACCCGCAACGACGACCCCGTTACCGCTTCTCGTCCGTGGGATAAAGGCCGCGACGGCTTCGTTATCGGTGAAGGTGCGGGCGTGCTGGTGTTGGAAGAATTGGAACACGCGAAAAAACGCGGCGCGAAAATTTACGCCGAAATCGTCGGTTTCGGCATGAGTTCCGATGCCTACCACATCACCGCCCCGAATGAAGAAGGCCCTGCATTGGCGGTTACCCGCGCGCTGAAAGATGCCGGACTGAATCCCGAAGACGTCGATTACGTCAACGCACACGGCACGTCCACCCCGCTGGGCGATGCCAACGAAACCAAAGCCCTCAAGCTGGCGTTGGGCGACCATGCCCGCAAAGTCATCGTCAATTCCACCAAATCCATGACCGGCCACCTGCTCGGCGCGGCAGGCGGCGTGGAAGCGTTGTACAGCGTGTTGGCGGTACACGAGCAAAAATCCCCGCCGACCATCAACATCTTCGAACAAGACATCGAAGCAGGCTGCGATTTGGACTACTGCGCCAACGAAGCGCGCGACGCGAAAATCGACGTTGCCATCTCCAACTCCTTCGGCTTCGGCGGCACCAACGGCACGCTGGTGTTCAAGAAATTCTCCGGCTAAACGTTCCGTCGGGATGACAATAGGCCGTTTGAAAGCTGCTTTATCGTGTAAAGCCTGCTTTCAGACGGCCTTTACCTGTTTATAAAGCCGGGGGTTAGCGCGTATAATGCGCGCCGTTTATCCACGTTCTCCCAGCCGAAAGGAATCCCACATGACCCCGCAAACCAAATACAAACGAATCCTGTTGAAACTGTCCGGCGAAGCCCTGATGGGCAATGATGCCTTCGGTATCAACCGCGAAACCATCATGCAGATTGTCGGCCAGGTAAAAGAAATCGTCGAACTCGGCGTACAGGTCGGCATCGTCATCGGCGGCGGCAACATCTTCCGCGGCGTTTCCACGCAGGCCGACAACATGGACCGTGCGACGGCCGACTATATGGGCATGATGGCCACCGTCATGAATGCCTTGGCCTTGAAAGACGCATTCGAATCCGCCGGCGTGAAAGCCCGCGTCCAATCCGCACTGCCCATGCAGCAGATTGCCGAAACCTACGCCCGTCCGAAAGCCATCCAGTATCTGAAAGAGGGCAAAGTCGTGATTTTCGCCGGCGGCACCGGCAACCCCTTCTTCACCACAGACACCGCCGCCTCCCTGCGCGGCGCGGAAATGAACTGCGACGTGATGCTGAAGGCCACCAATGTCGATGGCGTGTACACTGCCGACCCGAAAAAAGACCCGTCCGCCGTCCGCTATGAAACCATCACTTTCGACGAGGCTTTGAGCAAACGACTGAAAGTCATGGATGCCACCGCCTTCGCCCTGTGCCGCGAACGCCAGCTCAACATCGTCGTGTTCGGCATCGCCAAAGAAGGCGCGCTCAAACGCGTGGTTTGCGGTGAAAACGAAGGTACGCTGGTTCACTGCTGATGCGGTCTGCCGTATAGGAAACAGCATAAAAGGCCGTCTGAAAACCTGAAAACCGGTTTTCAGACGGCCTTTAGCCTGCTTCCCTTATATTTATATCCAAAGTTATTCAGGTATGGTGCCCCATTGATTTTCTTCATTAACTGAAGGCTGCAACCATAAAATGATTAGCCAAATAGGGCCTATTATAGGAATAAGGATTATCAAATACCACCAGCCTGATCTGCCCGTATCATGAAGGCGGCGGATACTTACTGCAAGTCTAGGTAAGAATAATCCAACGATGTACACAAGAGTAAATAACAAATCAAAAGTTTGCGCTAAATTCCGATTGATTGCATATAAAATTCCATATAGGAAGATAATTGCAATTATCAATACAAGCTCAAATAAAGCGAATCCCCAAAATTCCCTTTTTGAAGCACGCCCAGAAAATTCGGCATATCTTCGGAGTAAGGTATCTAAAAATAGGGCAAATAATGGCAGTTGGCCATTATCATTTCTTACTTGTGTTACGTTATTTAAAACCGAAGGGATATGGCTAGTTGAACTTGCAGCCAAGGCTTTATATATGCCTATAGCCTGACCATTTTCATCAATATCAAAATCCACCTTCATGCCGCGCATGGGGATATTCGGTTCTTTCCATTCTTCACTTTTGAATGAATAACGTTTTCCATTTTCTGCAGTAATTAATCCGCCACCATTTTGAATAGAAAAATCTAAAATTTGCCCTTTCACTCTGCGTCCTTTCAGTTGATTTCTAGAATAAATTGATTTTTTTCTTTATTCTTCCATTTGATTGAATATGTGATTTTTTCATTTCCTTTGGTTGTTGTTAATTTGGCTGAGCAAACCCTGATTTCGGAATCATGGTTGGCTGCTGTCTCATCAATTTCATCCAATTCAACAAAATCACCTAAAAGAAATTTTCTCTGATTTATGATTTGTTTGACCAAATCTTCAGCTTCTCCGGAATCGCATGACGGCAAGCCGCTCATGCAACCTGTTAAAAATACAGCGGGTAAAAATACCCGTAAAAAATTTTTTGTCTTCAAAATGACACCTCAGAAATATTAAATATAAGCCATATAAAATACAGTAAAGCTGTACTAGTATTGCATTTAAGGAATTTTATGTCAATAAATACAGCAATAAAGTTCAATTAAAATAATCAGGTGCATAACATCTATTGCATGAACATTAATCACGCAATTAGATTCCTTCGAAAACAAAGAGGCTGGACTCAGCAGCAACTTGCTGATTTTTCTAATACTTCGAAGAGTAATATTTCAAATATTGAAAATGGAAACCAAGGATATAGCGAAGCAGTTTTGCAGTATTTGGCTAATGCTTTCGGTTGCCCCGTTTCATCAATATTTCTATTGGCAGAACACCTGGAAAGACAGCAAAACAACACTTCAAAAAGTTTGGAAGAGATGCCCGTTGAGTTGATTTTTTTGCAACTCCCCATATCGTTACAGCAATCATTCAAATCGTTGATGATTCAAACTTTGGAACAACTTTCCAAATAAAAGGCCGTCTGAAAACCTGAAAATCGGTTTTCAGACGGCCTTTCCGTATTTTGATGCGGCGGGTTAGGACAGCCGTTGCGCCATGATTTCGCCCATCCGCGTTTCCGCGCCTGCCTTCAGGCGTTCGTTTAGGCGGACGCTGCCGTGCGGGAAAAGGTTGATGACGGTGGAGCCGAGGCGGAATGCGCCCATTTCTTCGCCTTTGCGCAGGACGACCGCGCCGTCGCCCGATTCGGGATAGTCCCATTGGCGCACGGCGGCGGTGCGCGGCGGATTGACGACGCCCGCCCACACCGTGCTGATGCTTGCGGTTACGGTGGCACCGACCAAAATCTGCACCATGCTGCCGAATTCGGTATCGAAGAGGCAGATGAGGCGTTCGTTGCGGGCAAACAGGTTGGGGACGTGTTCGGCGAGGAAGGGATTGACGGAAAACAGTTCGCCCGGCACATAAATCATGCGGCGCAAAGTGCCGTCGCAGGGCATGTGGACGCGGTGGTAGTCGCGCGGGGAAAGGTAGGTGGTGAGGAAGAGGCCGTCTGAAAAACGTGCGGCCAGTCCTTCGTCGCCTGCCAGCAGTTCGGCGGCGGTAAAGCTGTGGCCTTTGGCCTGCAACAGCCGCCCGTGTTCGATGGTGCCGCATTCGCTCACGCGGCCGTCGGCAGGCAGGCAGAGGTTTTGCCCGTCGCCGTCTATCGGCCTTGCGCCGTCTTTCAGCGGGCGGATGAAGAATTCGTTGAAACTGGCGTAATCGGCGGGATTGCTGCGGGCTGCTTCGTCGAGGTTGATGCGGTAGCGGGCGGCAAAGGCGCGGATGATGAAGGTGGTCAATACGCCCCAGCGGCGTTCGGCCAGCCAGCCTGCGGCACGGGTAACCGCCAGTTGGGGCAGCAGGTAGTGCAGGGCGATTTGCAGGCGTTGGCGGTAGTTCGGGGCGGGATAGGGGCGGGGGGCGGACATGGCGGTGCTTTCTGTTTCCGTGTCAAAAACGGCAGTATAGCAAAAGGCCGTCTGAAAACGAACGCTGCGGGTTTCTGTGGGGCTCAAACATGCGGCGTTTGTTTTCAGACGGCCTGTATTTATGCCGGTTTGTCCGGCGGCGTTTGAAAGCGTACCAGGCGGGCTGTATCTGTGCCGACGCGGATTTCGCTGCCGTGGAAGCTGGGCGGCAGGGGCATTTCTATGAGGCCGAACTGCGGGTGGCCGATTTCGGCGCGCGTGCCGCCGGGAAGGCGGTGTAGAGCGAGGACGGGGCAGGCGGGGCCGTCGGGGTCGGGAAAGAGCGCGTCGGGCGGCAGGTAGAATGTGTCGCTAACGTTGCGGCAGCCGAGCAGTTTGGCTGCTGCCGCGCTGTTCGGGTGCGCGCCCAGTTCGTCCGGACTGCCTTCCTGGATGATGCGGCCGTCGGCCATCAGGGCGATTCGGTCGGCCATCAGGAAGGCTTCTTCGGGGTCGTGGGTAACGAGGACGGCGGGGATGTTCAGACGGCCTGCCTGTGCGCGGGTCAGGTTGCGCAGGCTGCTCCTCAGGCCGGTGTCGAGGCTGGAAAAGGGTTCGTCCAGCAGCAGCAGTTTGGGTTCGGCGGCCAGTGCGCGGGCCAGTGCGACGCGTTGTTGTTCGCCGCCGGAAAGGGTGTCGGGGCGGCGGTGTCCTTCACCCGACAGGCCGACTTGTTCCAACATGGCTTCGGCGGCCTCTTCCGCCTGCCGTTTGGCGGTACCGCGCATTTTGAGGCCGAAGGCGGTGTTTTGCAGGACGGTCAGGTGCGGCAGGAGGGCGTAGTCTTGGAACATCAGCGAGATGCGGCGTTTTTCGGGCGGCAGGGCGGTGATGTCCGTACCGTCGAGCAGGACGCGTCCGCCATCGGGGGCGGCCAGTCCGGCGGCGATGTTGAGCAGGGTGGATTTGCCGCAGCCGGAACGGCCGAGGATGGCGAGCAGGCTGCCGCACGCGACTTGGAGGCTGATGCCGTCGGCAACGGTTTTGCCGTTGAATTGTTTGCGGATGTTTTTCAGTTCGAGCATTTTCAGACGGCCTTATTCCAGTATGCTCAGGCCGGGCAGGGTGGCAAAGCCTTGGTCGCGCACGATTTGGCAGAAGTCGGCCAGGTAGCCTGTGTCGCCGTCTTCGCTCCGCATGGCGGCGTACAGTTCGCTTTGCAGGCCGTTTTCGGTGATTTTGCGCGAGACGACGTAGCCTTTCTCCAGATACGGCATCACGGTCCAATACGGCAGGGCGGCGATGCCTCGGCGGCTGGCCACGAGTTGTACGATGGCGATGGTCAGTTCGCTGTGGCGGCGTTGCGGGTTGATGCCGCGCGGCAGCAGGATTTTACGCAGCAGGTCAAGCATGTCGTCGGGGACGGGGTAGGTAATCAGGGTTTCGCCAGCAAAGTCTTCCGCCTGCCAGATTTCTTTGGCTGCGAGCGGGTGTTCGGGGGCGCAGATGCCGACCATGCCGTAGGCAAACAGGGGGCGGTAGGCAATGCCCGCCTGCGGTACGGCTTCGGACACAATCGCCAAATCGGCGCGGTGGGACAGCAGCAGGCCGACAGGGTCTGCCTGAAAGCCGGATACGATGTCGAGTTCCACCTGCGGCCACAACGGGCGGAATTCGCCCATGGCGGGCATCAGCCAGTCGAAACAGGTGTGGCATTCCACCGCCAGTCTTAGTTCGCCCGCTTCGCCTTCGATAATCTGCGCCATGTCGCGTTCGGCCGCGGCCACCTGGGGCAGCAAATCCCGGGCGAGTTTCAACAGCCGCGCACCGGCAGGCGTGAAGCGCAGCGGGTTGGATTTGCGCTCGAACAGGGGGGTTTCGTAATAGTTTTCCAGTGTGCGGATTTGGTGCGACAGGGCGGATTGGGTCAGGAATACCCGTTGCGCGGCGAGGGAAACGCTGCCGGTTTCCTCCAACGCCAGAAGGGTTTTCAGATGACGCAGTTCGATAATGGATTCCATGGGGAGGCCTCGACCGTTGGCAAAGTTGGCAAAAGAGGGGCAATATTAAAATAATTCATGCGGATGGTGCAAATCCGACGGCGACAAAGCATACAATAAGGCCGTCTGAAAACGGAAAATCCGAAGTAAAGGAGTATTGCCATGAACGTTTTTTACCGATTGCCCGAGGGTTTCCCGCTTGAGGAGGCCGTACAACGGTTTCCGCAAATATTCCGCCCGCGACAGGCCGACAGCCACAAAGGTACGTTCGGTACGCTGGCCGTGTTGGGCGGTGCGGCGGGTATGAGCGGGGCAGTAGTATTGGCAGCGTCGTCCGCCTTGATGCTCGGTTGCGGCAAGGTGTGGGCCGGTTTTCATCAGCCTGTTTTGCCCATGCCGCTGATTGCCGCCTATCCCGAAATCATGCTGGATACCGCGTCGGCATTGCTCAAACGGACGGATTTGTCGGCACGCGTGGCCGGGTGCGGTTTGGGTTGCACGGCGGAGGCGGCGCAGTTGCTGCGGGCGGTTTTTCAGACGGCCTCTGATACGCCGTTGCTGCTGGATGCGGACGCGCTGAATCTGCTGGCGTATGATGAGGCATTGGCCGCCGAAGCCGCGCTGTATCCGCAGTTGGTCCTGACGCCGCATCCCGCCGAAGCCGCGCGCCTGCTCGGAACGGAGACAAGCGTCGTGCAGTCCGACCGGGAAACGGCGGTGCGGCGGCTGGCCGAACGCTTCCGTGCCGTGGTGGTGCTGAAGGGGCATCGTTCCCTCGTTTGCGGCAGTAACGGGATGTTGTATGAAAACCTGAGCGGCAATGCGGGTTTGGCCACGGCGGGGAGCGGCGACGTGTTAAGCGGTATCATCGGCAGCCTGCTGGCGCAGGGAATCGAGCCGTTTCAGGCGGCCTGCGGCGGCGTATGGCTGCACGGTGCGGCGGCGGATGTATTGCGTGCGTCCGGCGCGGGGGAAATCGGTTTGCTGGCCGGTGAAATCGCTCCGGCCGCCCGTTGGCTGCGCAATCAGACGATTGAGAATAAATTACAATTAAGTGTTTGATAAAAGTCAAAATTTAAATGAATTCCTAACTTAATTATGCAAAATGTTGTCTATTCTTTACACGGAAAACCCTATAATGCGGACTTTATCGACACATAAAGGGAATTAAAAATGGCAGATACTTTCTTGCATTGGACTTCTGATTTGGACACCGGTATCGAACAGGTAGATGAGCAGCATAAAATTCTGGTTAAGTATATCAATGAAATGCATGATGCCCATGTTGCGAATGACCGTAAAGGAATGGGTGTGGCTTTGGATCATTTGATCGACTACACCGTTCAGCACTTCTCCGATGAGGAAGGTTTGTTGGAAATGGCGGAATATCCCCTGTTGGATGCCCATCACCGCGTGCATGAAAATTTCGTTAATAAAGTGAAAACATTCAAAGGCCGTTTCGATAACGGCGATGATGTCGGTCAGGAAATGATGGATTTGTTGGAAACTTGGTTGTTCCTGCATATCCGCCGCAACGACCACGGCTATGTGAAACATGTGAAAGAAAAACTGGGTCTGTAAGCCGTTTTAAAATTTGAGGCCGTCTGAAAATATCTTTTCAGACGGCCTTTTTGTGTTTTATCGGCGGTAGCGCATCATCACCGGTGTTCCATTTTCCGGCTGTATGCCAGCGAGGTGAGGATGGATGCGCCAAGTGCGCCGAAGACGACTGCCAGCGAGATCGCGACGGGAATGTGAATCCAATGCAGAATCAGCATTTTGATGCCGATGAAGCTCAAGACGAATGCCAAGCCGTAGTTCAGGAATACGAAGCGGTCGGCCATGTCTGCCAGCAGAAAATACATCGCGCGCAAGCCGAGGATGGCGAAGATATTGGAGGTGAGGACGATGAACGGGTCGGTGGTAACGGCAAAAATGGCCGGAATACTGTCGACGGCGAATATGACATCACTCAGTTCTACCATAATCAGTACCATCAGCAGCGGGCTGGCAACGCGCTTGCCGTTTTCCACGGTGAAGAATTTTTCACCATTCAATGAGTTGCCGACGCGGATATGTTTTTGCAGCCATTGCAGGACTTTATTTTGCGACAGGTCTTCGCCTTCCTCGTCGCCGCCCTGTTTGACCATTTTGATGCCTGTGTAGAGCAGGAATGCGCCGAAAATATACAATATCCATTCGAAACGGCTGACCAGCACCGCGCCGATAAAAATCATAACAGCACGCAGGACGATGGCCCCGAATACGCCGTATAACAATACCCGGTGCTGATATTGGGGCGGTACTTTGAAGTATGAAAAAATCATCAGGAAGACAAAAAGGTTATCTACGGCCAGCGATTTTTCCAAAACGTAGCCGGTGAAATATTCCATTACTTTTGTTTTGGCGATGTTGTGGCCATAGGCGGGGTTGCTGCTGATTTCCCAATACAGCCAGCCGGCGAAGGCGCAGGATACGGCAATCCAAATGGCTGACCAGAGCAGGGCTTCTTTGGTGCTGACTTTGTGTGCGCCGGTTTTTTTTAGCGACAACATGTCTATGCCGATCATGATGAGGACGGCGATAAAGAATACGCCGTAAAACAGCGGAGAGCCGATATTGGGTTCGGGAGTCATGGTGTTTCCTTACATTCAAACTGTGATGCTGGTTAATACGGATGAGGCCGTCTGAAAGGACGTGCTTTCAGACGGCCTGCCGTGAGCCGGCGGTTATTTGACGAACTTCAAAACCTTTTTCTTTTCTGCCGTGCCGTTTTCCGGTTTTTCAGACGGCCTTTTTTCTTCCGTTTTCGTTTCCGTTTCGCCCGAGGTTTCGGTTGAGGGTTGGTAGGGTTCTATTTCAAAACCCATGCCTTCGCCGGTTTCGCGGGCAAACAGGCTGGAGATGTGGCCGACAGGAATCCAGATTTCGTGCGCCACACCGGCAAAGCGGGCGGAAAAATTCACCCATTCGTTATCGATGCTCAGATTGTGTGCGGCATTCGGCCCGATATTCAACATAATTTCGTTGTCGCGCACATATTGCATCGGTACGCGGGTATGTTCGTTTACCCAGGCAACAATGTGCGCGGTGTAGCCGTTGTCGTTGCACCATTCGTACAGTGCACGGAGCAGGTAAGGTTTGGTGCTGCTGTTCATTCGTTGTTTCCCCTTGATGATATTTTAGCGGCGCATGGCTTTTTCGGCCGGTGTCAGTGCTTCGATAAAGGCTTCGCGCTGGAACAGGCGTTCAGCGTATTTGAGTAGCGGTGCAGCGTTTTTCCCTAATTTGATGTCGTAATGATCCAAACGCCACAGGAGTGGGGCAATGGCGACGTCAATCATGGAAAAGTCGTCGCCCATGATGTATTTGTGTTTGGAAAATGCAGGTGCCAGCATGGTCAGGCCTTGGGAAATGGCTTCGCGTGCTTTGGCTTGTTCTTTGGATGTAGATTCCGGTGCTTCCAAAACTTGTACATGGCTGAATAGTTCGCGTTCCAGACGGTAGAGCACCAAACGGCCGCGGCCTCGTTGAACGGGGTCGCCCGGCATCAATTGGGGATGGGGGAAGCGTTCGTCTATGTATTCGTTGATGATGTTGGATTCGTGCAGTATCAAATCGCGCTCTACCAAAACAGGTACTTGGTTATACGGATTCATAACGGCCAAATCTTCAGGTTTGTTGAAAATATCCACGTCTTTAATTTCAAAATCCATCCCTTTTTCATATAGGACGAAGCGACAGCGGTGGCTGAACGGGCAGGTAATGCCCGAATACAAAATCATCATAAGGATTACTCCGACTGAATTGAAAAGAAATATCCGCCAAGGCAGATATGATGTGTTTGAAAATTAAGAGAATGATACACAAGGCCGTCTGAAAATACTACAAATTCGTTATATCATGATGTTTTATTGGAGAAAAATAAAAAAGCGGAGGAATCTCCTCCGCTTGAATTTGGTCAGACAGCTTAGTGAACGTCTTTCCAGTATTCTTTTTTCAGGAAGTAGGCCAGCGGCAGCATTACCGCAAACAAGAAGATCAAGACGGCATAGCCGATTTGTTTGCGCTCTACCTGTGCAGGCTCACCCATGTAAACCATGAAGGCCACCAAATCGCGGGCGTAGTCATCATATTCTTTGGTAATGACTTTGCCGTCCGGTGTTTTGCGTGTCATGGAACCGGTGGATTCCCAATACAGTTTCGGAACATCTTGGCCGTGTTCGTCTTTTACCATAACGGGTTGGCCTTTTCCATCCAGCTCGACAGCTTGTACACCTTGTTGCTGCCACAGTGGATGCGGCATACCTACTTTATTAAACGCAGTATTGTTCCAGCCGGTCGGACGGGTTGGGTCTTTATAGAAACCGCGCATGTAGGCATACAGGTAGTCGGCACCACGCGAACGGGCAATCAGCGATAAATCGGGCGGTGCCGCGCCAAACCATTTTTTTCCGTCTGCCGGAGTCATGGCGGCATGCATCACATCACCGACTTTTTCGGTGGTAAACATCATGTTTTTCTTGATTTGCTCGTCAGTCAGACCGATGTCTTTCAGACGGTTGAAGCGCATGCTGCTTGCCGAGTGGCAGGACAGGCAGTAGTTGGTAAAGATTTGCGCGCCGCGTTGCAGGCTGACTTGGTTGCCCAAATCGATATCGACTTTTTCATAGTGGTTGTCGCCGCTTGCGCCGGCTAAAGCCATAGGGGTTGCCAAGGCAAAGGCAACAATCCATTTTTTCAATGTATTTTTCATTTTGCTGCCCTCATCAGATATTGGTTGCAAACAGGTACGCACCGATTAATGTAATGGCGGTGTATACGAAGAACATCAATTTTTGTTTGCCTGTGCTCATGGTTACACGTTCGGGAACCGGTTTGGTTGGATCCAGCTTGCTGTAAATCGGCATGGCCAGGAAAAACAGGAAGTAGATGACCGACAAAATGCGGGCAACGAGAGTACGGGTTTCGGTTGCCACCATTGCACCGAGAATGCCTAAACCGATAAAAGAGATAACGAACAATACCAGCGCAGTTTTGAAAACCGGGCCGCGGTAGCGTATCGATTTTACCGGAGAACGATCCAGCCACGGCAGCAGGGCAATCAGTACGACTGCCGCCCCCATGCCGATGACTCCCCATATCTGCGTACCGGCAAAGGACGGAATGGCACGCAAAATGGCATAGAACGGGGTGAAATACCAAACAGGCGCAATATGGGGAGGGGTTTTCAGCGGGTCTGCAGGGTCAAAGTTCGGCGCTTCCAGGAAGTAGCCGCCGCCTTCGGGTGCGAAGAACATAACGGCACAGAAGACAATCAGGAAGACCACTACGCCCAAAATGTCTTTAACGGTGTAGTACGGATGGAACGGGATGCCGTCCAAAGGTACGCCGTTTTCATCTTTCAGTTTTTTGATTTCCACACCGTCAGGGTTGTTCGAACCGACTTCGTGCAGGGCGATAATGTGCGCTACGACCAAGCCGAGCAGTACCAACGGTACGGCAATGACGTGCAGGGCGAAGAAGCGGTTCAGAGTGGCATCGGAAATGGTAAAGTCACCACGGATCCAAACCGATAAATCTTGGCCGATCACCGGAATAGCGGAGAACAGGTTGATAATTACCTGTGCGCCCCAGAAAGACATTTGTCCCCAAGGCAGCAGGTAACCCATAAAGGCTTCCGCCATCAATGCCAAGAAAATCAACGAGCCGAATACCCATACCAGTTCGCGCGGTTTTTTAAACGAACCGTAAATCAGGCCGCGGAACATGTGTAGATAAACGACGATAAAGAAGAACGATGCACCGGTGGAGTGCATATAGCGGATAATCCAGCCGCCCGATACGTCGCGCATGATGTATTCGACGGCGGTAAACGCAGCCGGCAGGTTGTATTGGTTCAGGTTGCCGTCGGGTTTGAAATTCATGACGAGGAAAATCCCGCTGACAATCTGAATCACCAACACTAAAAGTGCCAGTGAGCCGAAGAAGTACCAGAAGTTGAAGTTTTTCGGCGCGTAGTATTCAGACAGGTGGTCGCGCCACATTTTGGACAAAGGGAAACGGGCGTCCACCCAGTCCAACAATGCCTTTGCTTTGCTATTGGTTTGGTTTGCCATAATTAAGTCCCTTTTTATGTTTCGTCGCCGACTAGGATGGTGGTGTCACTTAGGTATTTATGGGGAGGAACAACCAGATTGGTCGGGGCGGGCGCGCCGGCGTAAACGCGTCCGGCAATGTCGAATTTGGAGCCGTGGCACGGGCAGAAGAAGCCACCTTTCCACTCTGCACCCAAATCTGCCGGAGCGATGTCCGGGCGGTAGGTCGGCGAACAGCCCAAGTGGGTACAGATGCCGATGGCGACCAAGACGTTCGGTTTGATTGAGCGGGTTTCGTTTTTGCAGTCTTCCGGCTGGTGGTTGACCTCGGAGTTCGGGTCGGTCAAGACGCCGTTCAGGCCTTTGAGATCCTTTATCTGCTGATCCGTGCGGTTTACCACCCAAATCGGTTTGCCTTGCCATTCGGCAGTCAGCATTTGACCCGCTTCGAGTTTGCTAACGTCGATTTCTACAGGTGCGCCGGCGGCCTTAGCCTTTTCCGACGGAAACCAGCTGGCGACGAAAGGCGCAGCTACGCCTGCGGCGGCCAATCCGCCCGCTCCTGCTGTTGCCAGCACGAGGAAGCGGCGGCGGCCTTGATTGATTTCATGATTATCCATCATTTCAGTCATCCTAAGATTTTGAAAATACCGAGCCATTAAACCCCGTAATTCTACCTGAATTCGTAGGGTTGCTTAAAGTAGTATTTAAAATAAGGTAAATTTTTGAAGTCTTTTTTGATTTTAAGCAGGATTTTGTTCGTCAAAAAAGTAAATTTCCGTGCCGAATTTCTGTTGCAGGGCGCGGGCAAGTGCCTGTATGCCATAGCGTTCTGTGGCGTGGTGGCCTGCGGAGACGAAGACTGTGCCGGTTTCGTTGGCAAGGTGGTATTGCGCTTCGGAAATTTCGCCGGTGACGTAGACTTCGGCGCCTTCGTCTATGGCCGTCTGAAAAAATCCCTGTGCGCCGCCAGTGCACCATGCGGCACGGCTGACGGTTTGTTGCGGATTGCCGACGACGGCGGGGGTGCGGCCGAGTTTTTGGGCGATTTCGGCAGTCAGTTCGGAAACGGTTTTCGGGGTTTTCAGACGGCCTATGTGCAGTAGGTTTTGCTCGCCGCAGGTGTAATCTGTTTGCCAGTCCATCAGTTTGGCCAGTTGGGCGTTGTTGCCGAGTTCGGGGTGGGCGTCGAGCGGCAGGTGGTAGCCGGCCATGTTGATGTTGTGGTGCAGGAGGGTAGCGATGCGTTGCTTTTTCCAGCCGGTGATGGTGGCGGGTTCGCTTTTCCAGAACATGCCGTGGTGGACGAGCAGCAGTTGCGCGCCTTGTTGTGCGGCACATTCGACGGCGGCACGGCTGGCGGTAACGGCGGCAACGATTTTTTCAATTTTTTCCGCGCCTTCGACTTGGAGGCCGTTGGGCGCATAGTCTTTAAATTGGGCGGTTTGCAGGATGTCGTCGCACCAGGCAAGGATTTCGCGGCAGGTTGTCATGATGTTTCCTTTTGCGGGTTGGCGTGGTTGGAGGCCGTCTGAAAATATAGTGGATTAAATTTAAACCAGTACGGCGTTGCCTCGCCTTGCCGTACTATCTGTACTGTCTGCGGCTTCGTCGCCTTGTCCTGATTTAAATTTAATCCACTATAAGGTAGGGCGGGGCTGTGCTGCAGTTTGGCAGGAGCTTGTTTTTAGGAAGTTTTGTGTTGGTTGTGCAGAAACTCTGCATCTTCCAACTCTGTTTGAGCTTTGCAGAAGCCCGGCACTGTTCGGTACTTCGTTTCAGACGGCCTTATCAGTAGGATGGTGTGTTTGTTGGGTCAGGCTGCAGGTGTGTGCTGATAGATGTGTGATTTGGAGGCCGTCTGAAAATGTTTCAACAGTATTTAAAATCTGATGAGGACGGTGTCAGTCTTAAAGACTTCAGACTTTGCATAGCTGCGTTTTCAGACGGCCTTTTTGTCGGATTACAGTTCCCCGTAGGAGTGCAGGCCGCTGAGGAACATGTTGACGCCGACAAAGGCGAAGGCGGTGATGAAGAGGCCGATAATCGCCCACCAGGCCAATATTTTTCCACGCCAGCCGACAACCAGCCGCAGGTGCAGCCATGTGGCGTAGTTCAGCCAGACGACGAGTGCCCATACTTCTTTCGGGTCCCAACTCCAATAACCGCCCCACGCGGCTTTTGCCCACAGTGCGCCGAGGATGGTGGCGATGGTAAAGAACAGGAAGCCGACGGCAATGGCTTTGTACATGATTTCTTCAATGGCGGCTGAATCGGGCAGGCGGCTGGCTTTGCCTTTTTCGGTGCTGCGGATGACCATAAGCTGGGCCACGCCGAGCATGGCGGCCATACAGAATGCGCCGTAGCCGATGAAGTTGGCCGGAACGTGGATTTTCATCCACCACGATTGAAGGGCTGGAATCAGCGGTTGAATCTGTTGTGCGTTGCGCGCGAGGCTGTACCACAGCACGAAGCAGACGATTCCGGCCATCAGTGTATAGACGAACACGCCCAGCCGCTGCACGGTAAAACGGGTTTCGTAATACCAGTACATCAATGAGCTGATGACGAGGAAAAGGATGAAGACTTCATAGAGGTTGGAAACCGGGATATGGCCGGCATCGCCCAACAACAGGTAGCTTTCGTGCCAGCGAACCAGGAGGCCGGTAAAGCCCGCCAAGGCGGAGATCCAACCGAAGGCGGTACCCATGCCGAGCAGGGTATTGGTTTGGCTTTTTTTGTGTGCAGCCAACAGGGAGCCGCAGGCGTACGCGAACAGGGCGGCAAAAATCATCGCGCATTGCCACATAATCGCCGACTGGCTGCTGAGGAAGTAGCGCAGGAGGAATTTATCGCTGTTGCCGAAGTTTCCTGCATAGAGGGATACGCCGCCGTAGGCCAGTGCCAGTGAGAGCGGGACGAACCAGCGCATGGGTTTGAAAAACCAGCCCAGGCCGACGGTGCAGATTACGCTCGACCACAGGATAACGACTTCGTATACATCCATTCTGTGTGGCAGGGTGTATTGCACGAAGGCGGCAATAAGCGGGATAAGGGCGGCAAACAGCCAGTCTTTGGCATCCAGAGAGTGCCAAAAAGAGCGTTCTGCCAAGAGTTCGTGCTGTGGTAGGTCGGCGTGTGTTTTAGTGTTGTCGGTGGTTTGCATCATGGTTTAAATCCTCGGCAAGCCGTTTCAGGCCTTGCAGATGTTCGGGGAATTCTCGTTGCAGGTCGCGTTCGTGCCGGCTGGACGACATGGCAAAGCGGATGCCGTTGGGTTCGAATAACAGCCAGAAGCGTTTTTCGCGGATGTAGAACATACAGACAGTGCCCAATACCAGCAGCAGCGAGCCGATGTAAACCAACGCCGCGCCCGGGGATTTCGTCATCTGCAGGCCGGAGGAACGGACTTCTTGGAAGCTGTCCAGTTGCAACAGTACGGGTGCGGGATATTCCGTCAGGCCGGTATAGGCATCCATGGCGTGTAATAGGAAACGGTTACGTTTGTCTTCCTGTTGCCAGGCGGGCAGGTTTTGCCGGTTTAAGGCTTCGTCTAAGGTGAGGCTGGCACCGCCGATTAGGATTTGATAGAAATAATCGCGCATTTTTTCCCGTTCGTTTTCAGGAACCGCGGTTTGGACGAATTTATCCAATTCCAGATAGCCGCCGCGGGCGAACAGGAGCAGAGTGTTTTCAACGGCTTGTTTGAATTGCGGACGGATGTCTTCCGGCGCGCTGGCGGCCGCGGCCGTGCTGATGCGGCTGCGGACGGTTTCGTCGTTCATCAGTTCGCGCCAAATCATGAAGGTGTCGGCTTTGTGTTTGCTGTCGGCAGGAATGCGCAACCAACGGTATTGCTGCTCGAGGCCGGAGCGGGTGCCTGTGATGAAAAAGTAGTCATCTTCCTGCTTGATCGGCAGCATGTAGTTTTTGAACTCTATTGCCTGTCCCGCAGAATCACGCAGGCGGTAGATGATGCTGGGGCCCAAGTTGGTGAATTTTTTCTCCTGTTTCACGGCGCGGGCATCGTTGAGTTTTTGTTTCAAACCTTGCTCTTTTTCGGCCGGTTCGCTCATGTCTTCAACGTTCATCGATGTGAATTTGTCGAATTCCAAAGTGAATTTTTGTTCGCCGCCCATATTCAGCGGAAAACTGTTCATCGATGTGCCTTTCAATTCGGCAAAACGGCTGCTGTTCGCCGCCAAATCCCAAGCTTTGAATTGGAGGCCGGAGCCGCCGTCTGCAAAGCTTGCCTGGTAGATAGAAATACCGTGCAGGGTGAGCGGGTGGTTTACCCGGATGGTGTGTTCGCTGACCTTGCCGGTTTTTTTATCGGTAACTTCCAAATCGCTGGCAAAATCACTCGGCATGCCGGTATCGTAGAAATCGATGTGGAATTTTTTCAGTTTGACCGAAAACGGCAACTGTTGGACCAAAAGCCCTTGGTCGGCATTCAGGAAAACAACGTCGGCCTCTTGCCCTTCGCTGAGGTTGACGTTGCCCCGGAATGACGGATTGCCGTCGCTCAAGATGCTTTCGGGTTTGAAGTCGCGGGCGAATACCGCTGTGTTGTCAGGGGTGATTTTCCCGGTCAGCATGCCGATTTTTAATAGCAGGTTGCTGTCTATCAGGCCGCCAAGACAGATGACGATGATGGCCAGGTGGGCAAAAATGTATCCCCATTTGTTGGCCGCCCCTTTTTTACCGGCAACCAATACCGAGCCGTCTTCACGTTCGACTTGTTTGACTGCGAAGCCGCGGACGTTAAAGTAACGCATGCCTACAGACGGGGTGAGGCCGTTTTCCAACAGGGCAGTGTGTTTCATGGCTGCAAGCGACTGCCGGCTTGCTTTCAGGCGGAACGAGCGCATTTCGCGCATAAAGGGCGGAATGTTGCGCCACAGGCAAAGGCCGGTGCTGAGCACCAGAAATAGCATGATGACGACAAACCAGATGGAGGAGTAAACGTCAAACAGGCCGAGTGCTTGGAAAATCCGGCTCCAGAAAGGGCCGAATTTGACGATGTAGTCGGTGTAGGACAGATTTTGCTGCAAAATCGTGCCGATGACCGAGGCAATGCCTAATACGCACAGCAGCGCAACCGCGAAACGCATGGAGCTCAAAAAAGCGAACCACGGGCGGCGGATAAGCGGGATTTTTTTACCAGTTGCCATCTTTGGGAGGAGAAATTTCGGGAAAACAAAGAGGTGGATTCTACTACAAATCGGGCTGCCGATACGTTGGATGTACCGGCAGCCCGATGGTCATTGTTTATTCCAATGGCGGTATTCAGACGGCCTTTATCAGGTGGAGGCCGTCTGAAAATCAGTGCAGTCCTTGGATGAAGTTGGCTACGGCGTTCATCTCTTCTTCAGACATGCGTTTGACTACGTCTTCCATCATACCGTTGGGACTTTTGCGCTGGCCGGAAGCATAGGCTTTCAGCTGTGTCATGATGTAGTCTTTGTGTTGGCCGCCCAGGCGGGGATAGGCGGAAACATCGGTGCCGCTGCCTGGTATGCCCGCACCGCTTGGGCCGTGGCAAGCCATGCAGGCAGGCAGTTTTTTCTCGGACAGCCCGCCGCGGAAGATTTTGGCACCCAGGTCCAGATTGTCTTTCGGATTAGCCTCGCCCGGTTTCGGAGTTTGGGTGGCATAGAAAGCGGCCACGTCGGCAATATCCTGCGCACTCAGGCTGCCCACCATCGGGCGCATGGCTGCCGCTCCGCCGGTTGTCCGTTTGCCGTCTTTGATGGCGACGGTTTCTTTAATCGTATATGCAGCATGTTGGGCCGACAGTTTCGGGTAGGAGGAAATGCCGCTGTTGCCGTCGGCGGCATGGCAGGCCGCGCATACGGTTTGGGCGATCTGCTTGCCTTTGGCCAAATCGGCCTTAGGCGCGGCAGATACCGCACCGCATGCCAATACCAGAGTCAGTAAGGTGGTACGTTTCATGGAAGGCTCCTGATTGCGGCATTGCGGTGTCCGCAATACCCTTTTTTATCTATGATAATATATGCGGCGGAATCCCGTCGCTTTAAACCGATTATTCGGCAAACGTGGTATTCTATACCAAATTTACCTGTTTTTTCCATAGTTATGAACTTATTTCAAAACGCAAAATTTTTTACTACGGTAAACCACTTGAAAGATTTGCCCGATACGGAAGCCGAAATAGCCTTCGTCGGACGGTCCAACGCGGGCAAATCCAGCGCGATCAATACGCTGTGCAACCATGTTCGGCTGGCCTATGTATCAAAAACGCCCGGCCGTACGCAGCATATCAATTTTTTCGAACTGGCCGACGGTCATTTTATGGTTGATTTGCCCGGTTACGGCTACGCGGCCGTACCGGAGGCGGTGCGTCAGCATTGGGTAACCCTGTTGGGCGATTATTTGCAGACACGGCGGCAACTCATCGGTTTGGTGTTGATTATGGACTGCCGCCATCCGCTCAAGCCGCTGGACATCCAAATGTTGGATTTTTTCGCCAAAACCGGCCGACCTGTGCATATCCTGCTTTCAAAGGCCGACAAATTATCTAAGAACGAACAGATTAAAACCTTGTCTTCTGTCAAGAAAGCGTTAAAACCGTTTTCAGAGCGGCAGGATGTGTCGGTGCAACTGTTTTCGAGTTTGAAAAAGCAGGGCATGGAAGAAGTGGAAAACGTGGTGGGCGGCTGGTTTGCACGGTTGGATACAGAGCCGGCGGAAGAAGGTTGTCCTGTTTGAGCATATTTGGGACATCCGCCCGGCCGAAATTTGATTCTGATACTTGAAGCCGTCTGAAAAGGCGGGTATTGTAATCGAAAGAGATTCACATTCAGGTAAATGATGCCGTCTGAAAACCGTTTTCCCGGTTTCAGACGGCCTTTTCAGGAGAAAAATATGCAACAGCCCGACAATCCCGACCGCCGCAAACTGCTCAAAACCGCTGCCGCCGTTTCGGCCGCCGCCGCACTGACGGCCTGCGGACAAGGCGGCCAATCCGCCCAAACGGCTTCATCGCCCGAGGGCAAAGCCGCCGCCGACTGCTCCGGCAACGGCAGCCACAGCCAAACTTCCTACGACTGCTACGGCGTACATCAGGCCGGCATTACCACGCCGCACCAAACCTTCGGCATCCTCTGCGCCTTCGATGTTACCGTTTCCGATATTTCCCAGCTCATCAACTATTTCCGCACCCTGACCGCCCGCATCGAATTTCTGACCAAAGGCGGAGAACTGGTGGACGGCGACGACAAGCTGCCGCCTGCCGGCAGCGGCCTGCTGGGCAAAACCGTCCCGCCCGACGGTCTGACCGTTACCGTATCCGTCGGCGCAAGCCTGTTTGACGCACGTTTCGGGCTGGGCGGCAAAAAGCCCAAGCATTTGCAGGAAATGAAGGATTTCCCCAACGACAAACTGCAAAAAGAATGGTGCGACGGCGACATCGGCATCCAAATCTGCGCTTTTTCGCCCGAAACCTGTCAAAACGCCCTGCGCGACATCATCAAAAACACCGCCAAATACGCGATTACCCGTTGGTCGCTGGACGGCTGGCTGCCCAAGGCCGAGCCGGGCGCGATTGCGTCGCGTAACCTGTTCGGCTTCCGCGACGGTACGGCCAACCCCGACGTCAGCAAACCCGAAATCGCCGACCAAGTATTGTGGACGGGTGTGGCTTCCAACAGTTTGGACGAACCGGCATGGACGAAAAACGGCAGCTATCAGGCCGTACGCATCATCCGTCATTTTGTCGAATTTTGGGACAGGACGCCCTTGCAGGAGCAACAGGCCATTTTCGGCCGCGAAAAATACAGCGGCGCGCCCTTGGGCATGAAAAAAGAGGGCGACATTCCCGACTATGCCAAAGACCCGGAAGGCAAGGCCGTCCCTACCGACAGCCATATGCGGCTGGGCAATCCGCGCGACCCCGAGTTCATGAAAAAGCATTTGCTGTTCCGCCGCCCGTTCAACTATTCCATGGGTTTGGCCAAGTCCGGCCAGTTGGACGTCGGCCTGATTCTGGTTATGTATCAGGCCAATCTTGCCGACGGTTTCATCTTTGTGCAAAACCTACTCAATCTGGAACCCTTGGAGGAATACATCAGCCCGTTCGGCGGCGGTTATTTCTTCACCCTCCCCGGCGTGGAAAAGGGCGGCTTCCTCGGCCAGAGCCTGCTGCTGGACAAATAAACGCGCCCGCCGCAGTTTGAGGCCGTCTGAAAACCCGTTTCCGTATCGCAAGCGGGGTTTTCAGACGGCCGCTGAATCGGCAGGCAGATTTGCAGTGCGGCGCAAATCGGTTTATAACCGCCGTTTTCCCAATTCGGAGTTGCCCCCATGCCCTTGCAAGACAAGCTGCCGCACCCCATCCTGCCCGACGGCACGCGCAACGAAATTCAGGCGCGCGAAAGCTATCATTTGCTGAAAATCATGTCTGAGTTCGTCGAGGCAGGCGAAGAACTGCGCGCCATCTATCCCGCCGTCAGCATATACGGCAGCGCGCGCACGCCGGTAAACCATCCCGACTACCTGCTGGCCGAACTGATTGCCCGCCGCCTCTCGGATGCGGGCTTCGCGGTGATTTCCGGCGGCGGGCCGGGGATTATGGAGGCGGCCAACAAGGGCGCGTTTGCCGGACGCAGTCCCGCCGTCGGCCTCAATATCGTGCTGCCGCATGAGCAGCGGGCCAATCCGTATCAGGATTTGTCGGTCAAATTCCAACATTTTTTCCCGCGCAAAGTGATGTTTGTGAAACACGCTGTGGCGTATGTGGTGATGCCCGGCGGCTTCGGCACGCTGGACGAATTGTTTGAAAGCCTGACGCTGGTGCAGACCGGCAAGATTCCGCCCCGTCCGATTATTTTGGTCGGCCGCGATTTCTGGCAGGGGATGACCGATTGGATAGCCGACCGGCTTTTGACGCGCGGCTTTATCAAGCCCGACGATTTGGATTTGTTTGAAACGGCCGACACCGCCGACGAAGTAACCGATATTATTTTCCGCCATTACGAAAACTGTACCGACGGGTTCTGCATCAATCCGAACACCGATTGGGAATTGGGTTTGTAAGGGCGCAGGAGGGAGCGATGCAGCCTAAACTGCTTATCTTCGATTGGGACGGCACGCTGGCCGACACCACCAATCCGATTATCGAAACCGTGCAGCAGGCGTTTTACGAATGCGGGTTGGCCAAACCGCCGGCCGACCGAATCCGCAACTTAATCGGCCGCAGCCTGATGCAGATGATGCAGCAGCTTGCGCCGTCTGCGGGTATGGGCAAGTATGAAGAACTGGTGGAAACTTATGCCGCGCATTATCTGAATCCGAACAACCGCCATATGCGGCTGTTTCCCGACGTGCCGCCCACCCTGGAACGCCTGCGGGAGGCGGGGTACTGGCTGTCGGTGGCCACGGGCAAGGGGCGCAGCGGTTTGAATCAGGCCATAGCCCAAACCGGGACGGGGGATTTTTGGCTGGCAACGGCCTGCGCGTCCGAATGCCCGTCCAAGCCCGCGCCCGATATGGTATGGCGGTTGTGCGACGAACTGGGCGTGATGCCGTCTGAAAGCATCGTCATCGGCGATACCGCCTTCGATCTCGAAATGGCCGCCCATGCCGGTGCGCACGGGATAGGCGTGACAACGGGCGCGCACAGCCGCGAAACCTTGCAGAGCGCGCCGAACATCGGTATCTTGTCGTGCTTTGGCGAGCTGGAAGGCTTTTTGCAACGGCAAGGAAGCATAGAGGCCGTCTGAAAACAAAGCAGACACCGTTTGTACATCAGGAAAATCATTTATGAGCTTTAAAATCCAACGCGAAGAAGAACAGCAACAGACACAATCCGGCTTCCATCCTTCGTCCGGGCCGTCTGAAAACGAAAGCTGGGAGCGCGACACGCTCTACAAGCTGTTGATGAGCGTACACAAGGAGCAACGCAGCAGCCGCTTGTGGCGCAATATTTGGCGCGGTGTCGGCGCGATGCTGTTTGCCGGCACGCTGTTCACCATGTACAGCTGCAGCAGCGGCGGCGGCACCGGTACCGGCGGAAACAGTTTGGGCAGCGCGTTGCACAAACAGTCGAAAGAACACACCGCCGTCATCCGGTTGAACGGCGTCATCGGCGGCGGTTATCAAGACCAAGTGGCGATGCTGCGCGACGGATTGGAAGCCGCCTACGCCAACGGCAAAGTCAAAGGCATCATCATCCGTGCCAACAGCCCCGGCGGTTCACCCGTCATCTCTAATACTGCCTTTGAAGAAGTGCGCCGTCTGAAAGCGGAACACAAAGACATCCCGCTGTATGTCGTTACCGAAGACATGTGTGCTTCCGGCTGCTACTACATCGCCGCGGCTGCGGACAAAATCTATGCCGACCCGTCCAGCCTGGTGGGCAGCATAGGCGTCATCGGCGGCAGCTTCGACTTTACGGAGCTGATGGATAAAATCGGTGTCAAACGCCGTCTGAAAACCGCCGGCAGCAATAAAGGCATGGGCGACCCCTTCTCGCCGGAAACGCCCGAACAGCAGGCCATTTGGCAGCAAATGCTCAACGACATACACGGCGAATTCATCAAAGCCGTCAAATCGGGGCGCGGCAGCCGCCTGAAGGACAACGATCCCGAAATATTCAGCGGCCGCGTTTACACCGGCTTGGAAGCGAAGAAAAACGGCCTGATAGACGACTTCGGCAACATTTACAGCGTCGCCCGCGATGTCGTCCAAGCCCCCGAACTGGTGGATTACACGCCTGACGAAGACGATTTGGCGCGCGCCATCAGCCGCCGCCTCAACGGCGAAGTGCAAAACCAAGTAAGGGAAGGCCTGCAAAACCTGGCCAAGCCCGGCTGGTAAATCGGCAAACGCCGGAGGCCGTCTGAAAACCTGCAAACGGTTTTTCAGACGGCCTCTTTTCTATGTTAGAATGCGCCCCGTTTTTGACAGCCCGCCTGCGCCGCAGGCAGAAATCATGGAACTTCCCGGTTCGTTTCCCGAAAATTCCCGCTTCTCCACCTGATTCTGAACCCGCCTGAATGCGCCGCCGCCTTCTTGCGGGCGGAGCATTTATGACCACACCGAACATCCCCACCCCTGCCCAGGCCGCAGACGGCCAACGCCTCGATTTGGATATCGACCACGTTCACGAACTGGCCGACGCACTGCTGCCCGTTTACGCCGATATTTCCGCCGGGCGCGCGCCTGCCGACGAAAAACTGAACGCCAAATTGGCCGAGCTGACCGCCATCCTGCACGAACTGCACCCTGCCGACATGGCCGTCCTGCTCGAATCGCTGCCGCCGAAAGAGCGCGTCGTCGTGTGGAAACTGGCCGAGCCGGAAGACGACGGCGACGTATTGCTGGAAGTGTCGGAAGCCGTGCGCGAAACCCTGATCGAAAGTATGGGCAAAGACGAATTGCTGGCGGCAGTGGAAGATTTGGATGCCGACGATTTGGCCGAACTGGCCGACGATTTGCCGCACCAGGTGGTCTATGAAGCCCTGCAAACCCGCGACGAGGAAGAACGCGAGCCGGATGATGCCATTACGTTTTTCAACGATAACCTTGTCGCCGGTTCGCTCAGTATGACTTCGCTTTTAGTGGGGTAAAAGAAAAAATATGGCAACGCTATTTCGGTCAGGTTATGATTCAATACAGCATATTTGATTGAAAATGCTAGGTTTATTGACGCTGGCTGTTTTTTGTTTTTCAGTCAAAGAAACCAGTGCATCAGTTGGTTAAAAGGTCGTCTGAAAACCTGATTGGGCGTTTTCAGACGACCTTTGCTTTGCTGGTAAAGATTCGGGCTGCTTACGGACGGTTGGCTGCGATATGGTAGCGCGTTTCAAATGCGGCTTCTTCTCCTGCGTCCAGTTTGATTAACCCTAAGCCGTTGTTGAAACAGTCGGGTGCGCCGCTGAGGTTTTCGATGGCGATGGTGTCGCGGGTCGATGGGGTGAAGACTTGCAGGTAGGGATAGGATGCGTCGGGGTAGAGGCTCAGGGTCAGTCCGTTGCCTGAAAGCGTGCAGGCGGCGGGTTTGCTGCGATTGCGAACATAGCACACAATGATAGGTTTTTGATAGTGTGTAACATGATGTG
>ERZ773056.72-NODE-72-length-47649-cov-8.555091_pt1 | contig 47649 bp, 56 predicted proteins | sample MGYA00580857_ERZ773056 | MGnify/ENA primary metagenome ERZ773056 (study PRJEB29015, sample SAMEA2737996) | human oral metagenome | biome: human oral; feature: human-associated habitat; material: dental | place: China | collected 2114 ... | reverse complement strand
GGCACACCGGCCTTCCCGCCGCTACCGGCGGCTTTGCCTGCGCTGTCCTGGCTGAGCACCACAGCGCTGGTGGCAACGCCCCCAGAGTCACTCCGACCAGCCGCGCCAGGCCCATCGCTCACCGCGCCACCTGGTCGCGGCACACCCGCGTCCTGCTCCATCGCTGCACCTTCCTGTCTGGCCACTGCACTGTGCCGAGGGGCTTCTCCCCCAGCGCACGCTAGTCTTGTCTGTTTTGTCTGCTGCATGGTGTCCCTCCTTTTTGTTCATACGTGCTATTGCTTCGGGCTATCCAGCTGCCAGCTTTTCGCGCATCGGCAGTCGGCTGCCCTTATCCCATACATTCCACGAACACTCGCGTGTTGCAAGGCTTCCCAATTCAGATTGCGAAGCGACGCGACACGTACCGCTTTTGAGCTGTTTCTGTGGTGCCACCCCAGGAAACAAAATGGACACGCGCGCCATTTAGTGGCCACGAAAGTCGGTGCTGTAGTTTTTGCAACAAGCGGGCGAAACGACGTGTCGCGCGGGTGAGGATTGCTGACGATTGCTCACGGTCATGGCGCGGTCAGCGGGTCGTCAATGCAGCGCCATGCTGAGATGCAGACACTCACGACTGCTGCTCGTCCGACCGCGCCGGTCGCTGCTGCGTGCACCGCCTGGGACGCGGCCGCGGCGGACGACGCGAGGATGAGTGAGCCGGCCAGGTAGGACGGGCTGTTACAGCCGCCGACTGACCACTGGTGCCGCTATCCGATGCGTCCGACACCGCCTCAGGAGACACGCCGCCACCACTGACGCTGTTGCCGCTACTCCCGTCAGTGACACTGCCACCGCTGCTGGTGTCGCGCCTTCCTCCGGCAGCCTCAGCCGCTGCCTCCCGCACTGCCTGCTCGTTGTCCTGCAGCACCTGGGCCATGGCTGCCTGCATGGCTCGGCCAGCCTCCTGGCGTTGCTGGCTCAGCTCACTGCCCAAGGCCAGGGCGGCTGCCCAGGAGGAACTGGCTGGTACGCCTGCTCCAGCTGCTCTGGCCGCCCGGTGTGCCGAATGCCAGCTGGCTGCGACCTCACCGGCCAACTGACCAGCCTGGTAACTGCTCGGCAATGCGGCAGACAGCGAGAGCGGCGGCTCTCCCATGGGCACCGGCTGACTCGTTCCGCTGGGCGGGACCTCCCGCCACTGGGCCAGGCCATCGCGCACCCCGTGGGCGAACGCCCAGCCGATTGCGCCTACCACCGCCAAGCCGATGAGAGCCAGAATCCCGATTACGACCGTCATGATGAAACCTCCGAAGATGAGAAGAGAATTAAGAGAAGAAGAGAAGAGAACGTGAGGAGCAGGAGAGCAGGCACGAGACGGGGCGCTCACCACCGGGTTGGCGGCGTTGTTGGCGACGTTGCGGTACTAGCCCGGCCATCCTGAGACCCACCGAGAGGCGGCAGTCCCACCCAGCCGAGCAGTCAGCGCTGGTGCCCTCCGGCAGTTCAGGAGTGTTTCCGCGTCACCTTTCACCTGCGGGCTAGCGCGATGAACGGCGCTCCTCACCGTGTCGACAAGCCCCCAGAGGCATCAGCACCACGCACAGAGCAAGCGCGCTCAGCCGCCGCCACTCCTACAACTGCCCGATCCGCTGCCCAGCGCCCAGGGCGTATCCCGTGATGATCGCTTCGTAGAACTGAGCGCCACCGGGGGCGATGCGGGTCTGGGCTTCGGCCTGGGTGACCAGCGTGGCGATGTTGGTCAGGACCTGGGAGGTCAGGAAGGCCCGGGCCTGCTCGGCCTGGGCCGCTACTTCTGCCTGAGCGGCGACCTGCTCGATCTCCCGCCTGGTCACCCGGGCCTGGCCATTGCCCAGCACCACCCCCATCCGGGTGCGCTGGGGCGAGAAGAGACTGAGATTGGTAGAAGCCATGAGAGAGGTCCTTTCGAGAAGAGAGAAGACGACGGCTAGGGAAGCGCTCCCCCTGGAGCGAATCCGCTGCCACCGCCTGGGATGACACATGCGGCCCGGTGGCCGCCCAGATCAGGCCATCTGCCTGCCGCACTGCCCGAGGACAGGTGCCGCGCTGGCATCCGGTTGACCTGGCACATCTAGGAGAACCCGCCACCAGTGGTGGTGTCGTGACAGAAAAGTGCACCGCACTGCATCTGCACAGCACGGTGCCAAACCGGTCGGTGAGAATAGGGGCCATGAGCACGCCCCCGGAGCCAGCCACCCCGCTGCCACATGGCGTCTTCCCCATAGGCGACACCACGGATGAGGCCGAGCAGCGCGCCGCACTAGAGCAGCAGGTGCTGACCGAGCTGCTGGCCCTGCGCAAGGCCTACGGACAGCTGACGGTGCAGAAGTTCAGCACCTTCGCCACCTTGCGGCAGGTCTGCGGCGGCGACGACCTGCTGGATGCCTTCTTGCTGTTTCAGCGCGAGCTGGCCCGCTACCAGCACAGCGGCCGCAACGAGGCAGCTGCCGCCTTGTCTCTGTCCGCTCCGGCCGACACCGTCCTTGACCGTCTCCAGCTCACCGCCGAAGCACTCTCACCCCAGGACTGGCGCGACCAACGCACCGCCCGCCGCTGGAGCGACGCCGGCATGCCGATCCTCGCCCGCGACCTGGTCTACTTCGCCCAAGTCGCCGGACGGCTCGGCACCGAGACACTCAGCATCCAGCTCGGCGGCAACGGCACCAACCTGATGGTCATCATCGACCAGATGACCAACAACGACCTACCCGCCAAGGCACCCCTCATCCAGGTCTGGCACTACCCCTCCAGCAACAGCCCACGAGAGCTCACGCTCGACCTGGAGCAGATCGCCAGCCCCCAAGTCTCACGCGACGGGCTGACCATGCGCCGCCACCGCCTCGCCCTCGACCTACCCGACACCCAGGCCGTCGAGCCAGACGACGCCGTCCTGGCCGTGTCCATCACCGGCCAGGACGCCCCCATGCGCACCGTCTTCTACCAAGACCACAGCCACCTCACCCCCGGCCTCCACACCCGCATGACCACCTACCGCACCATCGTGATGGTGGAGGTGGCTAGGGATGAGGAGTGACACCACACCCACCGCGTCATACAAGACAGGTGGGGCAGCAGGCGTCCTCCGTACACCTGCTACCCCACCCGCATGACGGCGCTACTTAACGGACGTTGACTCGAATCGGACGCCCCTCAGCCAAGCCCTGCGCAAGGCCGGCTACCGTGGCGTCAGGCAGGTCGAGCCCGTACTTCCGCAACTCGCCATCGACAGCACGCCGAACTTCGGCAACAGGCCGCCCCTGCAGCTGAGACCGACGACGGTTCAGATCGCCCTCAAAACGCTTGAAGGCCTTCTGCATCATTGCGGCAATCTGGCGCTCCGCATCCGGATTGATCTCCACACGCACCGACACTCAGGCTCACGCTCCCTCATGAATCGTAGTGTTCGGGTGACGCCGAGCGGTCGCCTCAGTGACGTAACGCCCAGTGATCGCCGACCGGTACGAACCACCCGATGGCTTCGAGCCCGACGAACCAGTACGCTGCGTGACCGTCTCCCGCGGGTTGAGCCGCACCGCCCTGGCCGGGACGATGCGCCCATTGACCGCACTACGGTTAATAGATCTGGCCATATTTTCTCCTTCCTGGCAAAATACCAGAACACGAGGCATCAGACACTCAGAGGGACGCTGCCAATTAATCGGCTAGCCGCTTTGTAGCGCCCCTCCCCCGAAAAACTGCTCGGGAGGACACCTCGAAACGAGAATATTCCGCGGCACCGACATCTATTTCGGGACCTTAAATCAACATGAGCCGCCCAAGCGAGACGGCCTCACCACAGCTCAGCCACCAGTGGGCACCAATCCTCAATGAGGTACGGCAGGGCAGGCTAGAAAGCTCTCTCAAGCCGCTTCGCCACATCTCCACCCACCCAGACGAGCCACACCCTCACATGAGGAAGCCAGCCTGCGCCCGCTTTACGCCCACCCCAAGCAGCCAACCAGTACAACCGCACCAGCCTGGACGCCCAGCAGCGCGCCACCCTTACCTAGCGCGACGCCCATGGTGGGCTGTTCGGCGTGTTTGGGTGGGAGTGGGAGAACACTCTCCGCTCAAAGAACAAAAAGGAGCAGATTGCCCGAAAGCGAGTTCTACCTTCCAGGGCTGCCCGCTGATGTGGGCAAGAAGAAACAAGAGTAGGCCAACTGCCATAGCATGCGGCTCGCTGTCAAGAGGGAACGACCCCCTTTTACAGCAGTAAATTTATCTCTTAGTTTGTTTCCTGCTGGGTGAACCCAGCACAGACATCATAGCACCGAAAGGACACTACCTCATGACAGAACGCGACAGATCCAAAGAAGAGCCTTTCTTCGCCACCGACCTAGATAAAATGCCAGACGGCATACAAAGAGCTGTCCGTGGGATACACGGAGTCATTCAACGCTCTCCGAAAGTATCTCCCTATGCATGGGTGGGATCTGGGTACAGGCCAGAGCCAGACAATGTACAAAATGAACACCGACACGGTTTGGCTGTCGACCTCATCATCACCGCCAACACCCAGATGATTCCGACAGAAGACGAACTACTTGCCGGAAATATTCTTCTCAACTGGCTCACTGACCACGGAGACGAACTGCGGATCCATGGAATTATATTCAGTCGTGACTCCAAAATGCGCCCAGAGTTTTGGGGCTACCTCCACCCAGGAACATGGAAAGAAGGCGACCACCGCGAAGGCAAGGATGAGGGAGAGGAAATTTCAGAAAACCACGTCGACCACATTCACGTCCTCTTCGAAAGTAATGCCGACTGGCCCTCATCACTCGACGACTCAGTTGCAGACAGAATCAAGCCAGGCCTGCCCACGTCGCCTGGTAGGTTCAAGCCTGGACTGCCCAATGTTGGCGCTAATCTTCAGTTAGTTGACTCGGTTTCTATTAGCCACTTGAGGGAGGCTCGTTATAGCGACCCTGAGAAGGATGGCACCCCAGTTGGTCCCTACGGCAACGAGGTCTTTACTCTCGAGACCGCCCTGGCTAGAACTCAATGGTTGCGCTGGCAGTATGTTGATGGGCACTACGGAACGAGCACTGTCGGAGACGGCTCAAGCGGTTATGGAGGCACCACTGGCTTCCAGCGCAAACACACCGGCACCTCCGCTCCCGACGGATGGCTTGGCCGCCAGGAACTAACCAAGTTGTTCCAGCTGGCTGGGATGTCTGTTGAGGTGACGGACTGAACCAGATAGTGACGGCACACGAAGTGGAGCTGGCGAGGGGACGAAGGGTTATTACTCTTGTCCTCCCGTCAGCGCTTCACTATGCCCCCATAACCTACTCCCGCTCACATGCTGCATCAACAATTCAGCACACATCACACACTAGGACGTACGACACGATCACTCCTCAGAATCGCTCGCCTTAAGTTTTTCCCTGATGCGAGTCAGATAAGTTCTGACAGTATTCAACGACACATTCAATTCTCGTGCAACAGCGGCGTTATCATAGCCGCGAGCACAGCACTCCAACACTTTGAGTTCCATGGGCGTCAGATCGCCAGCCTTCTCACTGTCATGACGAAGCAGGAGCTTCATACGATCTAGACTCTCATGACGCCTGCCGGAGAGTGCATCGCGAATCGCCTGGACGAGCTCACTGTGTGGAGCCGACATGCGAACGAAAGCCATCACATCTTCAGCGATGACTTCACCGATAACGCTATCAATTACTGTTTCACTATAGGCGACGACGGGCACATTCCGTCGGTTGATTTCTCGAATATTCTCCACCGGACTCGAGCGATCCAGCAGAACAGGGTCGAGAAGAACGACTGCCCGCCCATCGGGCCATTCGACATCCGAAAGGCTGGGATACCACGAAACAGTCCATGGAAGTCCCTCAGCCTCAAAAGCATTCTCGCACCCCAAGGCGATAACGCTGTTATTGATGATCGCGATAATCGAACACGCCTGATCCATACATTCCTCCTCCAGATAACTATCGTTACGAACTACTCGTCATGGTATCTACGTATCATTCTGGACCATCAGCTCTCCCTGCCGGTCGAGTCGGTATCGGGTGTCGTCGGTGACGATGGTCAGGAGTGTGGGGCGCCTGGGTGGGTTGAGGCGGATGACGACGCGGTTGCTCTGGGTGAGGTTGAGGAGCTTGGTGACATAGTTGACTGCGTTGGTCCGCGTGTGGTCGTCGATGGTGGTGTTGTCGCCGGAGTCGTCCAGGAGGATGACTTCGGTGCCGCGTCGGCGGGCAGCCTGGGCACTTGTCACGATACTGGTGCCGGTGAAGAACGGGGCCCGGATCTCGTCGCGCAGCTCGGCCTCGAGCAGGTAGGCCTGACTACGCAGCTCCGACGTTGGTGCTGTGCCGTTGGCGATCTGGGTCAGGAGGGGTGTGACGCGTTGGCGGACGGATGTCATGCGGCTGGTCATGATGCGGTCGGCTTCTTCGTGGGCGCGCTGCTGCGCCTGGAGTCGGGCAGTTTCTCGCTGAGTGGCGGCGATCTGCGTGGTGGCTCGGGTGGACAGGTGGGCCACACCGTGCCAGCTGGCGAGGGTGAAGTAGTGGCCGAGCATGTAGGTGAAGATCATGAGTAGTGGCCGCCCGGTGGAGATGATCCAGTAAGCGGTGGCCAGTGTCGCGGCTGCGCTGCCTACCCAGGCATACACGGGGCGTCCGCGCATCAGCAGGCCACGGCTCAGATCGCTACCAGCGCCGGTGCACCAGGACGCGTAGCCGGGCCAGCCTGTGGTGATGATCTGTGGGAGCACGAGAAAGTTGACCGCAGCGATGACGATGACAGTTAGCTGCGCTACCCAGCGTGGGAGCAGGGAGTCCGGCCATGTCTTGAGCAGAAGGAAAGCAGGCAGCAGCAGTGCGATGAAGCTCAGTGCGGCTGGAAGCCAGTGCCAATAGCTGTGCACGGCGCATTCGTAGGCGACCAGGATGACATGAACAAGAGCAAGTTCTGCAGCGATGGCACGGGCACCAGCGGACTCCATGGAGGCAGACAGTGACCGCTCCCAGCTGGCCGCCTTGCTCTGGGCGGCGGCTTCGCATTCCGGTGGCTGTCGATCGACTGAATCCAGGGCAGGTCGCCATCGCAAGGTGATGCAGGTGCCTTCCCCCGGTGCTGAGTCAACGGTTGCCTGGCCGTCAACATCTTGCATGCGGGTGACGATCGAACCAGACACGCCGTGCCTGCCGCGCCCCGCCACAGTAGGGTCGAAGCCGCATCCATTGTCATTCACCTCGATGGTGACACCACGGGTATCGCCGGTAAGCGTCACTGTGCGCGTCACCGGGGCACCTTCGTCGCCAGCGTGCCGCAGTGAGTTGCGCACGGCCTCCAGTGTGGCCTCGGTGATCGCCTGTGCCACGTCGGCCGGTATCTCGCCCTCACTGGTGGCCCCGACAACGGTGCAGATATCGCCAGCCATAGCGCTAGCACATTCGGCAACGTCGTTCAGTAGCGTCCTGGCAGCAACTGGGCTAGCCACTGTTGTTTCTGTGCTGAGTGAGTCGAGTGCCTGGCGGGCGCTATCGCGAAGAGCTTCTCGGTCAGGCAGGCCGTTGGCGACGGCGATCAAGGCTGAGAGGATGTGATCATGGATGAAGCTGTTGGCCTCATGCTGGGCTCGAGTGCTGGCCTGCCGGGCAGCCAGCTCCACGGCCTGAGCGCGCTGCCGAGCACTGCTGGCATCAGAGGTCTCCGCCGATCGTAAAAGCCAGGTCAGCGCACCGATGGTGGCCATGTTAGTTGCCATATCGAGCATGACATCTTCTACGGAGACGAATTGCAGCTCACCGATCGCCATGGCATTGACCATGACCAGCAGCGGTGCCAGCGCCATCACGAACGTGAAGCGCCACCGACGCGTCAATACCACAGCAGCTGCCGCGACGACGACAAAGTACCAGCCCAGCATCGGGTGCATCCGTGCAAGTGCGTCGCCCGGTGCCGCAATCGGCAGGCTCCGAGTGACAGCAAGAACGCAGGCCAGAGCGATGTAGACGGCGAGGAGCATTGCGAGTAGGCCAGCGAGCAACCGATCGGCTCTGTGCAACAGGTCTCGCCGCGGCCTCCCACAGCGGCGAAGATAAATCGTGCCCGTCGCCACGCCGGCTATCACCACCGCCAGCCCCACTATCGGTGCCAGGAGTATGGCGGCGGCAATCGGCTTGACATCCTCGGTCAAGTAGACCGTTGGACCCGACAGCACGCCAATCTCCAGGATGCCAAGGCCAGCGAACAACGCTACCAGACGGCGCACATGCAACCGGTACTCACCTGGAGGGCTAACTCGCTCAGCACCCCTACCTGGGCGGTCAGTCATAGTAGCTCACCAGCCCATCCTCAGCTGCCCGGCGGAAGAGGTCGACACGAGTGTCAGCCGGCCGCCCAGCAGCACGGTACTTGTCCCGGATGCGCGCCACATAGGTGTTGACCGTGTTCTTCGACAGGTTCAGGATCCGGGCCACCGTCTCAGACTTCTCTCCCTCCGCATAGTGCGCCAGGACGTCGGCCTCGATTGGTGCCAGGTAGTCGACGACGAAGTCCTCGTCGGCATCCAGCGCCGCTGCCCAGTCCAAGCTCGCGCTCGGCCTGCCGTCCAGCGCATCCTGGATTGCTCGCACCAGGTCGCTCGACGGCCCAGACTTACGCACAATCGCCAGCACTCCCCCGGCGATCGCCTCACGCACCAGGATCGGGCTCTCCGCCGATGTATAAGCAATGACCGGCAGGCCGCGCCGCTCAATCTCGTGCAGGTTCTGCGTCGGTGTCGAGCCATCCTCCAGCCGCAGATCCAGGATCACCAGCACCCGGCCATCGGGCCACTCCACATCACGCAGGCTGGCGTACCAGCGCACCGACCACGGCATTCCGGCATCCTCAAACACCAGGCGGCAGCCCTTGGCAATGATGTCGTGGTCGTCAACCACAATGATCGAGCACGCCTGATCCACATCGATCTCCTCATCACGACGCATGATTCAACAACCAAGCCAGCAGACGCAGCTGGCCAGCACCAGCAGACAGATTAGTTACGGCACTACGCTCCCAACACCTCCATTGCGACTATCAGGTAATTCTCAACGATCTTTCAGTCGGCCAGCGAAGTCATCTTACTCAATCGTCGCAACAAAAAACGTGCGCAGCGCAGCATTTCGGCTGACACTTCAACACCAACAATGGCGGCTCAGCATCGCCCACTACCGATTCCAGCGCCCACATAGTGAGATGCCGCAAAAATGCAATTCCACTTAGTCAACGACCGCGCTTCAGTGATAACTATGGGCTCACCGTGAATCACCACAAGACAAGCACGACACGCTTGTAGCCCTTCACCAGCGCGGTCTGCCAATCCGGCGACGCACGCGCGATACCACATGTCGGCACCCCTCGGTAGATATAACTTCTGAGTCTCAACACTCATACTGGTCGATTACGCCGCGGTCTCACTAATGTCGGTTCCGCCAAGCGAGTGCAAATCAGACGCAGCACCAGCGCCTGTGCGCAACGATGCGTCCACCACTCGCTTCGCTTTCCTCTCCGAATCCCGAATCGTTGAGTTAGGAACCCCTGAGATGGCATATGAGCAGACGAATGCCGTGGTCGATTACTACGAAGAGTTCGCACTCCACAGAGAAGATTCAACCCAAAAAATTCTTAATGATCTCAAGAAGGTTCAGCGTCAGTGGCGAACGCTCGGAGTGCGAAGTGGGCGAGAAGGCAAAGAAGCGAAAGAGAAGCTTAGGCTCATAGAGAAGGCGCTTCAAGCATTTCAGAGCGACGAGTCACGGCACACCTATGACGAGTCACTGAAGCAGTCCCCGCAAGTCATCAAGACCGAAAAGAAGACCGACTGGATCAACGAGTCATGGAAGTATTACTTCGTTGGCGACAATGGCCCCGCTAAGATTGCAGCAGCGAAAGCCCGCAGCGCGGAGAACGACAACCCACAATGCTACGTCGTGTCAGCGTGGGTAGAACTTGCTGAGGCATGGGGTAGCGACGCAGAGAAGCGGCAAACGTACCGAAAGGCCAAGGAGTACGCCGACGAATCGTATGTCCTCGATCTAGAAAAAGAGTACGTCGCCGACGTCAATTTCGTTCGCGGCGTCTGCTTCGGCACGATCGAGCAGCACGCCAACGCGATCGAGTGCTACCTTCGCGCACTTCAAGAAGCAGAGCCATTTACTTTCTGCGCCGTAGCATGGAGAGCGTCAAATTCATACACGAGACTCGACCAGTACGACAAAGCCATCGACATCTGCCTGATTGCCCTGAAAGTCGGAGCAGAAATCGAAGATGAAATAGTCATACATAGAGTCTACCAAGCCTGCTACGTAGCGTTAGAAGCAAAATGTCTGCACTTCCACTACAGCGTCGACAAAATTACTCGAGCTTACGAAAAAGGCAACCTCAAAGAAAGTGACGTTGCCAACTCCTTGAATGACTTCCGCAGCATGCGCGACCATATCGCGAATCAGAATATCCCGCCACACATGGCGTCGAAGCTATCAACCTTCGTCGAGGCCCATATCAACCGCCTCGAGCTCATCGAAAAGCGCATCACTGCAATCAAGAACGCCCCGAGCGACGAGTTGGCTGACACTGACCACCTGAAGCCTGGCGAACCGCCAAGCGTCAACATTTTACTATGGTCTCTCGGCATTGCAGCCCTTATCGGCATCGCCGCTTATTCAACTGGAGACAACACGCTTTGCATGGGGCTCATATTCCCATTGATCGGGATATTGGGATACTTCACAGTCCTGCAGAGCCACGATCAGGATACGGGCAAATACGAGAAGGCCTGCCGCGACGCTCGCGCTGCGCAGAAGAAGGCTCGAGCCGCTCAGGGGCGCGCACGTTCACTTGGTGCCGTCGAAATCAAGGCAGTTGAGAGCCAGTTGCGCGAGATGAAAACGGACATTGAATCTAACTAACTCGACAGCGTCAAGGAATTATCACCATGGATACACGTGTTGCTGACCAGTTGCGACTTCGAGGTGGCCACCTGGACTTTATCGGTCGTAGTCACATCTGGATCGATGATTATGACCGGGCTGACTCGGTGCGGTTTGCCCAGTTCGCCCTCGCCAATGCACTGGCCCACACGGCACCAGGGCAGTTGGAGGTGCTCGTTTTCGATGATGCGCTCAGGGGCATTGCGGCACCGTTTCAGGAGGTCAACAGTGGCGGGGAGAAGATCCTGCGCCACATCAACGACGTGCAGGAGCTGAACGAGACCATCAAGTACCTGCACGACCATGTGCGCTCAGTGCTCAACGTCATCCAGGGCCGCACAGAGAGCCTGCTGGAGTTCCGTCGGCAGCTGTCTCCCAAGGTTGACGGCTTCAAGCTGGTCGTCCTCTCGACGATCTACGACCTGCTAAGTGACGAGATCAAGGACAAGCTCACCGTCCTGCTCAAAGCCGGCCCAGCCGCCGGCGTCACCTTCCTCATCCACTCCATGACGGTCAACGTCAACAAGGAGATCGTCAACCTGACGCAGCTGTGCGATGTTGAGGAGCACACGGTCTACGACGCTGACGGCGCAGTACGGGGCCGCTTCGACCCGCAGAGCGCCGATGAACTGATCTCAGCCAGCCGCCACGTGGCGTCCGCTGTCGCGTCGGCGCAGGTGGAGCCAGTGGCCTTCAGCGAGGTGCAGCCGCTCGATGCCCCGTGGTCGCAGTCCAGTCGGGACGGCGTCAGCTTTGCGGTCGGCACCTACGGGATGTCCACCATCGAGGTCACCCTCGGCGACGAGCTCAACCAGCGTCACAACGCCCTGATCACCGGCGCAGTTGGGCAGGGCAAGTCCAACCTCATCTCGGTGGTGGTGCACTCCCTGTGCCAGCGCTACTCCCCCAGCGAGGTCGAGTTCTACATGCTCGACTTCAAGGAAGGTGTCACCCTCCAGGCATTCGCCCCAGACCCGATCACTGGCTCATTCCTGCCGCACGCCCGCGTGCTGGGGCTGGACGCCGATCGGGAGTACGGCGTCAACGTCCTGCGCCATCTCTTCGCCATCTACCGCCAGCGCATGGCTACCTTCAAGGCCGCTGGCGTGCAGAACATCCGCCAGTACCGCCTGGCCAATCCCGAGGCCGTCATGCCCCGCATTGTGGTGGTCATCGACGAGTTCCAGATGCTCTTCGCCGACCAAGATACCGTCGCCACGACCGCCAGCGATCTCATCATCAAAGGTGCCCGGCTGTTCCGCGCCTGCGGCATCCACTTCATTCTGGCCTCGCAGACCATTGGCAGTGGCGGCATGCTTGGGGGCACCACTGGTCAGGCGCTGTTCGCTCAGATCCCGGTGCGTCTGGCGCTGAAGAACTCCCTGGCGGAGTCCCACGCCACGCTCGGCCTCAAGAATGATGCCGCCAGCCACATCAGGTCTCGAGAAGCCATTGTCAACCTCGACTACGGCGAGCTGTCCTCCAACCGCAAGACCACCATCGCCTATGCCGACGAAGCCATCCTGGCCGAGCTGCGCACCGCCTGGTGGCAGCAGGCCCGAGACACCGTCACCCCACCAGAAGTCTTCGAGGGCGAACACCGCCTCAATCTACGCGACGACGAACGCTTCCTGACGAACCTGCCGAGCAGGCACGCCATGCTCGGCCGCCGCATCACCGTCGGCGTCGCGCCAGTCGCAGCGGAATTCTCCACCGACGTCGGCCGTAACCTGGCTCTATTCGGCACCGGCCCAGGCCACACCATCCTGCTCAACACTGCGCTCTCCCTCCTGCATAGCACACCAGCCGCCGAGATCATCGTCCTCGATCTCGCCGGCAACTGGCACTCACCAGAGCACGACAACGTGCGCAGCCACTTCGAGCGCCAACTCACCAGGCTTGGCAGCACCTACCGCGTTGTCGACAAGCACCAGGCAGATGCTCTCGTCGACGAACTGGTCGAGCGAGCCGCAGCCACAGCCGACGACGCCAGTGCGCCGCCGGTCTACATCATCGGCCTCGGCCTGGAACGGTGGCGCAGCGACACCACCAAGATCAAGACGCTCTTCGCCAATGGTCCGCTGGCCGGCATCCACCTCCTGGGCTGGTGGAACAAGTACTCCTCCTTCAAAGCCATGGTCGGGCTCGGCGGCGACAACAACTTCGACATCCGCATTGCCATGCACCTCGACCATTCTTCAGCCCGCGAGGCCTTCAAGCAGCCCATCCTGCGCTGGACGCCGCAGGACAACCGCGCCCTCGTCTGGGACAGCGCCACCATGAGCAATCCACAGCTCGTCATCCCGTACAGCCGCATCAGCTGACTGGATGCGCCGCTCCACCAGGCTCAGCATCTCCCTCTCTCCACCGCCGCGTCGAAAGGTACCCGCACTATGTCTCTCGCCGACGTCCTCGCCACCGTCGAGTCCATCAAGCAGCAGATCGAAGACCAGCTCTCGCAGATCGCCAGCTTCAAGACCAAGACCGAGGACTCCATCACCCTCGTCACGTCCGAACTGCACGGCGACAACGCCGGCCACGAGCAGCGCATGCTCGCCGCTCTCAGCCAGGCGCTCGACAGCCTCGGCGGGGCCGAGAGTGCGCTTAACGAATCCGCAGACGGCTGCCAGCAAGTCATCAACCTCTAAGACACGAAACAGGAGCACCGCTATGCCCGCCCTCGCCAACGTCGTCGCTGCTGCCCAGCAGATCGGCAGCAACGCCACCCAGCTCAGCACCGGTACTAGCGCCACCGCCCAGTCCTTGTCTCAGAAGGCAGATGAGCTGCAGTCCGTCACCGCACCCTCCCAAACGGGCGAAAGCGCCGCCCAGCAAGTTCGCACCGCCAGCCAAGCTCTCGAGAGCTGCGCCGCCGCCATGAGCCAGCTCAGCTCCGCCGTCGACGACTTCGTCCAGCACGCACAGCAGTAGCCCTCTCATGCCAGAAACCATTAGCGAAGAGGCGAAGCAGGAGCTCCTCCAGGAGCTACAAGACGCACTTGGCTTGGTAGCAGAAGCCAACACCAGCACCCAAGACGTGGCCGCAATTACCCACAGCGCCGCCGACGGCCATCAACTCACCGAGGTGATGCTGCAAGAAATGACAGCAGCAAGAGGTCATCTGAAGTCGTGCGCCGATCAGATCAACTACGCAATAAGCAATATCGAAGCTATTCCACTTGACCCACCCCCGGGCGCCTAACACCAAGGACAGCACGCAATGTCGCACAACTTTCAGGAAGTGATTGACGAACTACATCGAGGCCGAGATCTACTCACTTCGACCAGCGGCACACAAGGAAAACTCGACAACCTTAGCGCAGTTCTCAGCAATGTCTGCAGTCGAGTATCCACATACTGTAGCGACGCCGCTCAAGATGCCGCGGAGAACCTTGCAACAGCACAAGGCTTTATATCCAACATCACCGGAAGCTGTATCACGACATACAACAATGCTAACGACGAGTTGATCTCGAGAATCATCGGAACTGCCCAAGCTAGCAATACACCCCCCTCCGAGAGTAGTCATCTACTGGCACAAACAAACAAAACCAACACAAAGAACCACCACAACCCCAACGACAGCAAGAAGGCATCCAGTACTTCGACAGCACACACTCATCATAACTCCATCAACCCCACGTCATCAACATCAAACGTTACAGCACTCGTTACACTCCCGGATACAGCAAGAAATGAAAGAACTAACGTTGCTTTACATGTCGGGCCATTGCATGCGACCGTAACAGCAGGGTATTTGGACGACGGTCGAGTCGCCGGTGGCTATAGCAGCAACTTTGGATGTGCCGAAGACATGGTCGTACACAAACTGGGCGTAGACCCCAGTAAAGTTCACTTTATCGAGGCAGTGCGACCACGAAATAGAAAACAAGTCGCAATATGTTATAATTGTCAAAAAAAGTATAGAAAAGAACAGTTTCCTGACGGAGTACTATATAAACGAGGAGGACCTTGGGATGTACAAAGAATACAAGATAGAATGGGTTCAACTGCGCACCGCCGACAATGAAGACCCACAAGCTCTCCCTGGCGCGATATGGAACATGCTTCACGCCACCAAAGAAGAAGTTGCTGATGACGCATATTGGAAGATAGAGGGAAATGCCTTCTTCCAACGCAATCTATATCAGGCTACCGAACCAGTAACCACCATCGTCACAAACGAGATACATCTTGGAAACTTTAATACACTAGGTCTCGGCTTTGCTCTCGACCTCCTTGTTGAAATCGCCTGCGGCTGGTCAGCACCATCAGAAAAAGAACGAGGCAATACCGACCTAGCCGATCGCTGCCGCGAGAAGATACGCGCCATCATGCCAGACCTTTACCGACTTGCCGAGACACATACTGACCAGCGTGTCCTGCAAGGAATAGTCGATCTGACGGATGAACTCGAACCCAGCAAGCAGCAGCGAGCAAAGATACTATCGATTGTGGAACCAAAGGCCTACGACCAAGGGCTTGTTGAAATATCTTTGCGATTTTTAAAGAAGTCGTTGAGATGACTCTTAGATTGTGCAAGCAATAATTTGATGTATACGATAATAATAGAGGCAAAAGGGGCAATGTAATTGTATGTAGGGCAGAGCTGCCACTCTCGTGTTGCTGATGGTTGATAAATACCTACCCGTGTATATTAGCAACAGCTACCCCACGCTCCGCCAAAGCCTCCTCTACTCGCTTGACGACTTGGCTGGGGGTGAGCTCGGCTTTGACAATGTAGCTGTGGACACCGAGGTGTTGGAGCTTTTTGGGGGCTTCTTCGTGACCAAGGTTGGTGAGGACGATAACAGGGATATCCTTACCCCATGAGTAAGCGCGGATGTGCTCGAGTGTGTCAGCACCATTGAGGTGGGGCATCTGGAGGTCGAGCAGGATGATATCGGGGTGAGTCCGTTGCACGAGCATGATGCCAGCTTTGCCATCGCCTGCAACTTCCACCGCAAAGCCAGCCGCTTCGAACTTCATGCGGTACATTTGGCTGATGGTTTGGTCGTCTTCGATGATGGCAATTTTAACCATTTGCTTTATAATAGCAGGTGTAGCATGAAAATGGAACAAAATCACCCAAAATCGAGCATGACGCCTACACCAGCAGAGCAACTGGTAGCACTGGGTAGCGCGCTAGCTCGCGCGACCGACTTTGCAGAAGTGGTAGCAGCGGTGCGCACAGCAGTGGAAGCAGTCACCCGGTCAACCTGGTGCGGGGTGATGGTGACAGTAGATGGAGCGCCGCCGCTAATTGACTTGCCAGATGAATGTGCTACCTCTGTTGGCACACTCTTGCCGCTATGTAAAGAAGCAACGGCGCGCACAGTGACCGCCATGCTACCCAAGCGCCACGCACTTCGTCGTTACAACATTGCTGTAGTGTTGCGGCTGGTGTGGCAGGGCAATCACTGTGGATATATCGTGCTAGGCCCGCCGGCTGAGCAAGCCACGTATACTACTGCACAGCGAGCCGCTCTTGCAATGATAGCCCAACAATGCGCACTGACGCTGATGGCGCAGCAGTGCCACAATACCACGCAGCAGTTCCAGCAGCAGCTCACCCAAGCGGTAGACCATGCAACGCGCCAACTACGTGCTTCGAACCGCCGTCTGCGCGAGCTCGATGCTGCGAAGGATGAGTTTGTCAGTATGGCGAGCCATCAGCTGCGTACACCACTCACTAGTGTGAAGGGTTATATATCGATGGTGCTAGAGGGCGATGCTGGTGAGATTAATGCCACGCAGCGCACCTTCCTTACTGAGGCCTTTACGAGTAGCGAGCGAATGGTACAGCTGATTGGCAACTTCCTTAATGTGTCGCGCATCCGCACTGGCAACTTCACAATCGATTTCCACCCGGGTGATGTTGCTGCGCTGGTGGCAGAGAGTATCGAGTCTATTCAGCTCATTGCCGAGCGCCACCATTTACGGGTGGATTATCAACAGCGTGGGGTTATACCACCTCTGTTAATCGATGAGAATAAACTCCGGCAAGTCATCGTTAATTATATTGATAATGCTATTTACTACTCGCCTGGTGCTGATGTTATTACCGTGCGACTCTACCGCAAGGATGGCTGGGTGGTGTGCACGGTGCAAGATCATGGCATTGGAGTGCCGCAGGGCGAGCAGCGCAAGATCTTTACGAAGTTCTTCCGGGCGCATAATGCCCAGCTGCAGCGGCCCGATGGCACGGGGATTGGGCTATTCTTGGCAAAGAAGATCGTGCTGGGGCACCATGGCGAACTGATCTTTCATTCGCGGGAGGGGCAGGGGAGCACCTTTGGCTTCCGCCTGCCGATCGATCGCCTCACGCCGCGCCAGGGCACATTGCCAAACGAAAATCACTCCCCACGTGGGAAGTGAAAATCGCACATCTCCTGGGCTGGGTAAGATGCCCGAGGAGTCCTCCTTTGCTTGGCACCTCTCGCACGGGTGCCAAGTGTGAATCTGCACAGTTATAGCACGGACAAACCAGACAAATGCAGTATGGGTTCTCCTGCATCTCGTGGCTTGCGATGGCTGTATCGAGTGCTGTTTGTGTTAGTTGTCTCCACCATGCAAGTGCATGACACGATCAGTGTAGCATCACGCCTAGGGTATGTCAAGCCTTTTTTACAACATTATCGCTAGACAAGTGTCGATTTTTTTGCTATAGTGACTAGGCGGCCTCATCGTCTAGCGGTTAGGACACTGGGTTCTCATCCCAGCAACCCGGGTTCGATTCCCGGTGAGGTCACCATCAAAGGATTTATCATCCATTCGGATGCGAAACAGCTCGTTTACCTCTGGTAGCGGGCTGTTTTTGTGAGTTCCAAACTTTATTTCGTCGTAGGTTGGGATTTTGTTGAAGATGGCGGCGAAAAAGGCAGCTTTTCGCAGAGGATTACAGAGGTCAAGCAGTAGTTCGGGGAGGTGTTCCAAAATATATTTAGCGTATTGCAAGACTTGGTCGAATTCGGCTTGCAGATTAGGCTGATTGGCGATTTCTTTGTCTAGTTTCTCTAACTCATTTTCGGCATTAACGATATCTTCTTCTAGGTACGTAAGCGCCGTTTCGCTCGTAACAACGCGCATTCTGTCTACGGTTGCTCGAATTTGGTTTTGCAGATTCTGGCGGTATTCTAAGCGCTGCTGGTTGGCTTCTAGCTGCTTTGCTTGGCGTTCGCGCCATAGCTCGGCAATAGCAGCGATAATGTCATCAACATACTCTGGTTTCACGGTAATAGTCCGCACAAAATCCTCAAGCGTCTTGTCAAATTCAGCCTTAGGCACACGGAAATAATGCCCATCACGACTGCAATGGTACGCCGGATAATACGCACCCATCTTGCCGCGCGAAGCACTACCAGAAAGGGTTTTGCCACACTTCGGGCAAGCGATAACTTGTTTATATGGATAGTCTGGGTTATAGATCTGTTTATTTTTTAGGTGCTCCGGCACAGCTCTACGTTTGATAGTTATCATGTCGCGGCTGTCAATCTCCACAAAAATCCGCCCGCGATTCGCTTCGTTAAAAAGCTCAACACTAACTAGCCCATCAAACTGCGCTTTGACTGGCTGGTCGTGCGTCCACTTCTCTTTAATGATGCCACAATAAACCAATTTACTAGCGTACTGGTCGATCATCTTAGCGGTCATTTTCTTGCCGCCAATTTGCCGCTTAATTTTGGTTCGGTCGTACTTATCGCGCACAATCGTAACGCGCGAGCGAAAGCCCATCGAATTTAGTTCGTCGGCGATTTGCTGATTGGTATAAATATGAGCGGCGCGCATTTCAAAAAGTTTTATGATAAATTTCGCCTCATTCTCATCAGGCTTCAAAATCGTGCGCCGACCATTTTTCGTATCCACCTTGACGCTGCGAAAACCATAGTGCGGACGGCGCATCCAATAACCGAGTTGAGTGTAACGAATTTCCGCACCAATCATCCGACTCATGATGTCGCGCATTTCATCTTTGGCACGCTCCGCTTCCAAGTATTCCGACTTTTGCGTCGGGTTAAACTCGCTCCAATAATACTTAAATCCAGTGTGCTCCAGCGTGTTAATTTGCTGCTTGCCAATCACGCCGTACATATCCTCAAGGGCGATGCCTAGGCGCGTCAACTGCCGCTTTAACGGCGAATAATAATCGCCGCCACCGCGCGTGAAGCGGTCGATTGATTTAATCAGCACGACTTGAAAGCCTTTGCTTTTGTCTTTGCAGACGTCGATTACTTTTTGCATCGGCTGCGTTTCGTGCGACGCCGATTCAAGCAAAATAATCGTCTCGGTAATTATGATGTTGTGTGCCTTGGCGTAAGCTTCGCCTTGCTCGCGCTGCGCTTCAGGCGAGTCGCCCTCAAGACCTTGCTTGTCAGAAGAAACGCGTATTGCCAGCAAACCAATTCGCGGCTGATTATTCGGAGACATTTTTATCATCCTCCAGTATCGTGATTAGCTTTTTGGCAAACGCGCCGTCTTCGATAATTTTCTCGACGATTAAATTTGCCACCAATCTAATCCGCTGTTCGGTCGTGAACGAAAATTGCTCCACGAGCGGTGCTTTTAGTTTATTTTTGCTTCCTTTTGGTCGCGTCATAATCCCTCCTGTCGCGACTCGTCATAACATCAACTAGACTTGGACTGCTGCGGACGTCCGCGCCCAGAACGCTCCTGCAAATCCTTTTCAATCAGCTGCTTCAGCTCTTTATCGCCAACCGTCGCCAGCGCTTTTAGCACCAATTCCGTCAGGCTCATGCCTTGGCTATACGCAACGGCTTTGGCCCGGTTGCGCACTTCTTTTGATGTGTCGATTTGTAGCTGAATTCTTGATTGGCTCATTAACCCCAGTATACTACACCGGATGATAGCCAAAAAGCGCTACTGCTTGAAGCCTAGTTTTTCGTGTTATTAACGAGCCAGTTTTATGATTAAACCTCTACTTAAATTGTACTACTTGTACTACAAATATTCAATAGTTTTTATCTATTGTATGATGTAAAATATACCGAATATCGATATATAGTATAATTCATCTATAAAACCACTGTTATCTATTGCTATTTTTCTCTTCTTTCTATATAAATATATTAGAAAGGAATCATGAAGAGTTTGAAATGAAAGTAGACAAACGTTCAGCGCTCAAGCAGGGGCAGATAGACATACTCGAAACGTTGTATAAATATCGGTTTGGTAGTCGTCAATTGTTGGCGGATAGTCTGGGTATTAAGTCGGGTTCAAATTTGTTTGAAAAACTGAACGTGTTGATGAAGCATGGTTTTGTAGCTAGACGGTATGATAAAAGCTTCAAATTGCGGGGTGTGCCAGCGGCGTATTATTTGACGCCAAAAGGACTTAGGCAGCTGCAATTGATTCATGGCAGTGAGCGCGTCACCGACGCTATCATCAAAGCGAGCTACCGCGACAAAGTTGTCGGACAATCGTTTGTTAATCATGTGGTTGAAGTGTATGCACATACCAACAGATTGCAGTGCAAACATCCATCGCTAAAAGTATTTTTGCGGCGCGAAATGGCGCTTTATAGTTACTTTCCGGCTAATCCGCCCGACGCTTTTTTGTCGCTCAAAACGAACGATGGATTGCAACGATTTTTCTTTGATGTCGTATCTAAAGGTACGCCGCCTAGCGCCATCAATCGCCGCCTGGTGAATTATATGGAACTTTTCGATGATGGCGGCTGGGATGCGACGAACAGCAATCTACCGAAACTCCTGTTTTTATTGGAGAATCCATCCGCAGAAAACCGCTTGCGGCGCGCTGCTCATGCCGTGCGCAGTCGGTTTGATTTGGATGACGAAGTTGAGGTATATACGGCGACGGCTGAGAACTTGCTGAGTGAAGATTCCGCGATCTGGTCGAATATTGATGAGCCTGGCGAGACCCTTTCCTTAGACGAGTTGTGAATAAGTTTGAGGCTGCATGCGTGTCAATCGGCCGTGCGATGATTGTAGGCGCGCCCTCGGGCGAGCTTGCAATGGTCGCACGAAAGCCGCCGCATAGCTTTCGGGGCTAGGCTTATTTCGCAAATGACAGACAGATGGCGCGTTTTGTGCGTCAGCGCAGTACGCGCTAGTTGGCTTGTCTTTTTGTGAGATAAGATAACGATTCATCAATTAATCTTGCCAGCTTCCGATCTAGGATCGTTCATTCTTACCTCCGCTCATCTTGACTGCGTCAGCAAGGCGTATGTCGAGTGAGCGGGGTAAGTATGGACGCTGTTTGGTGATATAAATTTTATGTACGCTCAATGACTAAGCTGTCTTTGTTTCGGGCAGTTTCTCGTCATGCCCAGGACGGCAAGGTTAGCGATTATTCTCTATAATCTCCTGCCAACTGACGCGACCAAGAGAGGCTGTGAGTAAGTCGCCTAGCAGACCTGACTCTTCCAAGCTACCCTCAAGCTCATCTCGAACCAGCGCCTCAAGTCGTTCAGCTTGTTCATATTCATCGCATGTTTTGATGATACGGCGTACCGTATCGCAGTACGTTTCGTCATTCGCTAGCCACAGATTCATTATCCACGTCTCGCGATTACTCCATCCACTATAAGCGGCGACAGTTGCTGTTTGCTTTGCTACGATTGGCACACTTCCTCCTTTACTTTACGTAACGGAGTCTACGTACAGGCTCGCACGGCAAACCTGTCACAGGTGGAGATTCCCCTGAAAATACCACTTTAAAAGATGAAATGATTTTCATGGGCGAATACAACCTTGATAGGTTTGTACGAGCTGTATAATTGAGAGGTACGTGAAGTGAGATACTATAATAAGGTAAATCTAGACCTGTCGTCGGAATACTAAACGCTGCTCTTTTTCTGTTATCCCTCTGGGGATTTTTAGCGAGTCTTCCATAAGAACTTCGTATTTTACGGGCAGCGTATTATTAAGTAAGGAATGAAGGTTTGGTACATCGACATTATTGTCAATATGAATATAGATTGAGTCCGTAGGATCACTTATAACTTCAAAATAGTAGCTGCCAACAAAACCGCTATTGTCTAACAGATAGAATAACTTATCGAAGTCTATCAGCTGGCCTCTAACTTTATAGGTTAGATTGTCGCGTCCCAAAACTTCAACGCAAGTCGTCTTTGTATCGCATTTGCATTTATATAGTTTTACTCTATCTTGCGTATTGAGCCGTTTCATCGAAACTCTCTCCCATACGCTATTGCTGCTTAGTAAAAGCGTTCCTTCGCCCCAGCTTTCAATATGGCCACTACTCGTCAAAATTTCAGGAGTATATTCTTTCGATATGTGCTTATGTCCGTATATGCAGTCTCCTGCTATCATAGGAGCTTGGAGCATACCGTAATGGTCATAAACTCTTACCCCATACATATCCTCAAGTCGCTTGCGGATGTCAGACATAAGAACTTCTCCTCCTGTCACAACAAACCTTAAAGATTCGCGAACATTCTGTAGCATTCTTTTATCATCCAAGCAGCTAGCTATTTTTATCAAATAACTAGGCATGCCTACGAGTATATTGGGCGATATTTTGTGAATTTTATCTACTTTAGGGTCTGTGGGAAAATTTCTACCTGATCCAAGAGGATACACTTGACAGCCCAATCTACTCATAGATAACGAGTAGAAGTGCGCGGGCGGAAATAGACCATACCCCCAGAGTACTACAGCCTTCATAGATTTAAGCCGATGCGGGACAAGTGATAATAGCTCTGTAGTTCTCCGTGCGGCTCCATTGATGACATAATCGGTATATATAACATCTCTAGCTTCTCCCGTGGAGCCTGAAGAGCTATAAACTATGCCTCCAGACGAAACAAAATTTTTATTAATGACATTCAGCCACTCCTCTAAGCTTTGTGATTCATTCATAATTAGTCTAGAGTTCCAGCATCTTCCTGTAGAAATTTTGATAGAACTACCATATCGACGGATCTTTTATAGGGTTCTCTCAGTATACCCTCAGATACATAACCATGTGCTAGTATTATGTCGATCATTGCAATACAGGGTGCTGGCAAAATAATAGTTATTTTCCTTCTGTTTATCCTTCTAGCTTGCAGTGTGATTGCATCAAGTAAATCGCCCAACACCTTTTTGCAAACGACTTTATGGTCTATGATGAGAGGGGATACCTTTAGAGATCCCCCGCGCTTTGGTGTGAGAGCTGCAATACCCGCCAGCTTGGTTTCGCTATGAACGATAGTTACTAAAATCTTAGCCTTTTTTTCATATACTTCCGGCCTCACTTTAGTACTGTTCACCATTGCCGTTACAAAGTCATCGTCTATGTCATCATAATAATGAGACATGTTAGTCCTAATGAAATTGGATAGCAAACTAAGGGGTAATTTTGTTGGTAGGTTATTTATTTCTATAGATACATTCGCGTGTGTATTATCTGCTAGCGACAATTCAAGCCTTGAGGGTGTAGAACTTTCTGCGCTACGGTTGTCTTCTAGGAACTTTCCACACACTCTTTCCGAAGATTTTGTGTGGTAATGCCTAGACAATAGAGCTTCCATCTTTAGATGTAGTTTTTGAAAATCAAGAACAGCAGTTGGTGCATTACTCAGAGGAGCTGTTACGTATATCTTTCTAGCGCCCATAGCGCGGTAACTTTCACACAAGGAACTTATCATTTTCTCGGCGTATCCTTTTCCTCGCATATGGGGATCGATATAGGTGGGGCCAATTTTTATGCATCCACCGCGCTTCCTAGTCACGACCTCAAAGCCGATGAATTCATTACTAGATTTAGTGAGCGCAAGCCACACCTCTTTTCCGATAGTGAAATACCCTACGGGATCGTAGCCGAGTCGATCAACTTTCACTAGATTTCGCGCAAAATCATTCGTTATTTCAGCATAAGTGTCCTTTATAGACATCGTCGTGTTTTCAATAAACATATGCTCGTACTTCGGGTTACACTTAAGGCGGACTAGGCGAAGATCGTTGAATTCTATTTCACATTCTTTCGGGGGCGCCAGTAGCATTATCCTCTGTCTTCCTTTCGCTAATCAAATTATCTAGGTCAGACCCTGGAGTAATATACATGAAGCTTTGAGGAGGGCGAAAATCATGCAAACGACCCCTTATGTCGAGCAGGCTTATCGGCGAACTGTATTTGATAGATGATGTGACTTCAATAGCACTACATAAGCTTCGCGTTGCATAGTATGCCGTAAACCAACTAACCGCATCAGGATCGTCTTCATATCCTGTTATAGACATTAGCTCCTCAAGAGAACATCTTGCTATGCGTCCAGCACGAAATTCTCCCACGATAGCCTTATCTTCCTGCGATGAATATATAACCACATCGAGCGTATCGGGGTGTTCGAGTTTCGGAATTGATTTGCGAAATTCCCATTTTTTGCTGCCGTCTAGAATCTTGTTGGCATACTTAGTCTTAATTGACATTAGAATCTTTTTCTCAGACATATTTATATATTCTCCAGCTCCTCTAGAATAATATTCACAATATCATGCTCTGATTGGTGATATTTTGTGGCAAATATTGTCTTTGTTGATCCATATTCAATCATTATATTTACACCATTATGTTCGGCTTTTCGCATGTCTGTTCTAAAACACAGCGATGGTATTCCGCTTGCATGGGCAAATCCCAATTCCCATGCAACCCCAGAGTCTACATCAGCTCCATCTACTATAGCTACAACCACATCCGCAACTTTAATGCCATCTCTGCATCCTTTATATACAAACTCCATATCAAGTTCACCCTCTGCGCCATCCTTATGTGGAGGTTCTATATCCTGGGGTAGGAGTACTTCATAACTGTGATTCCTGAGGTGTTCGGCGATGCGTCGATTTAAATCCCGCTCAAACACAGAGAACACGGACGCGGCCAAATATATCTTTTTCACAATTCGCCCCCCATGTCTCCTATCAGTCTGTCAAGTGCATCTAAATCGGGGTAGGATGTGGCACTCCCAACTGATATCGAGGCTACTTTGCTAGCAAATTCTGCACAGCGTATATTACTCCATCCGTTGGCTATGCCGTATATTACACCCGCTGCATATGCATCACCCGCCCCTACAGGTGAAACCGACTCGGAATCTTGTGCCTCTACGAAGCACGGTTTCGAATCTTTGCTATAGATCCACGATCCCGCATCTCCCTGTGTTGCGTATATTGTCTCGAGATTGGAGTGGTAATTAAATAAATCCTGCGGAGAGCTACAGCCGGCGCTCTTGAGAAGAGCACTCGTCTCTAGTTCGTTTCCAATTAGTATATTACTTCTATTCAGCATGAGCGATACATACTCCTTGGACTGTAAAAAGTAGCTACTGACATTATGGATTACCTTTGTAGAATCATTTTTTATTGACGACAGCATAGACTTATTAAAGGATCGTTTGTGTGTAGAGAAGTATACTATGTCAGAGTCGTTAACCGTATCTAACTGGCCTGGAGTTGATGAGAAGTTGATGTTACTGGGTTCGAAAAATGATATACAGTTCTCTTGCTCCCTAGAGATCGCAACTAGGACTTTGAATAATGATCCTGCACTATTATCAATAGCTACAGACGATACATCTACGTTGTTCTCTTGAAGAAGCTCAAGGTAGTTGCGAGCGATACTATCGTTTGATACAGCTGTTACCAAACTGGTCGATATCCCAAGTCGACCAAGCGCAAGAGCGACTATAGCACCTCTCCCTCCCATGCACTCTACACTTTCGTTGACATACGCCACATCATCCAGTTCGGGTATGCTATCAACGCGAAGTAGCTTGTCCTGCGTAATATTTCCTATACATGAAACATGAAGTTCACTCATCTATTATCCTCTCTGTTCCGAAACATACGGCATGTTTTATCCTCTACATTTTATTATAATTGTTTCTGACTAGGTTATCAAACGTATGATGGCTATTCAAAAACTATAACATAAATTAATAATCAAGGAGTACTATGGAATTAAACGGACTATCGTTCCTTTTAGGAGGAGAACTAGATTTTGAAGAGGTTCATATGGTATCTAGTAACAAAATTAGCGTATCGCTATCTGAGCATTCGCGCGCAAAAATAGAAATATCAAAAAAGAGGCTTATAGAATTGCTTAATAGAGGAGAAGACATATACGGCCTTACCACTGGAATTGGAGCTCTCAAGGGCATAAAAATTAACACTTCCCATGAAGACGTTCAGGAGGGTATCATACTATCTCATACCACTGGGGTCGATGCCCCTATGCCAAGAGGACATGTTAGGGCTATGATGTTAATCATAGCCAATTCTCTTGCGAAGGGATTTTCTGGAGTGTCCGTGTCCGTAGTTGAAAAGTTAGTTGATTTTTTAAATCACGACATCGTACCAGAAGTGCCCAGTAAGGGGGGTCTGTAGGGTCAAGCGGAGATTTGACCCTATCGTCGCATATAGCACTGGCGATCATTGGTAAGGGCTATGTCTATCTGAATGGTGCAAGAGTGGAAGCCCGCGAAGCCTTAAAGGAGAAAAAATTACAACCATTAAGACTTAGCCATCGTGATGGTCTAGAGTTTATAAAGTAACAAATCTACCCCATCCCATTCCTCAACCGCCGTGGTCAAAGTATACATAGCGATGGTCTTGGCATTGTCATACATTTGTTTTGACGTAAGCTTTTTTAGCTCGCTCAAACTAAAGAGGCTGATATCGTCGGATTCGCCGCTAGCTATATCATGTATCGGATTTTCCGAAGTAATAAACGCATAACTTATGTCCGTGTGATAATGCCCGCCACCAGCAGGATATGTGTGAATCGCGATCGGTTGAGGATGCAGTTTCACTCCAGGCAATGAAGCAAGCCTATTATAACGCGGCTGCAACAACCTTAGCTGGTTTTTGTCGTAACCAGATTCTTCGGCTATTTCCCGTAAGACCGCTTGCCACGGTGTCTCGTCTAGCTCGACATGCCCACCAAACTGCAATAACCTGTTTAGCTTGCGGTGCTTATGTAAAATAATCCGAGGTTCAGCACCCTCTGTTATTTTCACAATATACCCGCTAACGCAGGTATCGTGCTGACCAGGCTGGTCGTGTATATGAGGCATATTATAAATTTTACTTTAATTGTGGCGTGCGGTCAAAAGGATACACTTTAGGACAGGTAGGTTATAAATTGCGCTATTTGACACAATGTAGCTACCCATTTATATTTATTAGCAGAAGAGAGCTTTGCGCTATGTCTCCGGAGGGTATCTCCGGAGATATTTGCTTGAGGAGCTCTTGACCGCTAAATATAAAGTAAACCCCAAAACGGGAGGCAACCATGACAAAAACTACTGTATCCAAAAATCAGTACGCCGATTCGCGCGATTTCATGACAAGCCTGCTGTTTCGCAAATGGACTATCGCAATTATTCTTTCGCTTGGCGCTGAGACTAAGCGTTATTCTGCGCTGCACCGCTCTCTTCCGGGGGTGACTCAAAAAGTGCTCACCGAGCACCTCAAGCAGCTAGAACGCGCCGGCATCGTCCGGCGCTTTTTCTATCCGACGATTCCGCCGCGAGTTGAATATAAATTAACGAAAACCGGTCTTGAATTATCGAAGTTGACGAGCGACATAACCGTGTGGTTTGATTCTCATTCTGAAGCTCTGCACAAATCCCAGAAAACTTACGACAAGAAGCATGTGACTGTGTTGCGTCGATTATAAGTTACGCTTTTTCTCTATCACTTCCAGCACTTCGCGGTGTCGCAATTTTGCTTGTTTTTGCTTACGACTACTTCGCCGTAGCAGCCGATACGGAATGAATAAAATTCCAAAAACGACATAAATCAACACATACCAAAACGCCACAAAAATCCAAGCAAACAAAATGAGCGCGGCAGCGACCAGACTAAGCAGCATCTTCACCGCTGGACTATCCACGTCTGTGATTTTCCAAATACGTTTTGCCGAACCACTAAACGATAGTGGCGAAGATATGATAATCTTTTCGGATTTTGACTTGCCCATATTTTTAGTTTACTTGCAATTTTTATTAGTGTAAAGTCAGCGACTAAATATTTTTTAGCAAGTTCATTAATTTATTTTTTAGCTTAAAGTACAACATGCTTGCACCTCTATAAATTTAACGAACCTCTCAGAAACTAACGCACTGGTGCTAGCGTAGCAGACTTTTAAGTGCCGTCTTGCCAAGTAAATTGGTGCCTGCTAACGTAAAAATAACAGAGTTAAACACAAAGTTCACACTCTGGTGAAAGGGAGTTTATGGTGTCAAGAAAAACATATTGTTTGGCGGCAATATTTATCGCGGTTGGAGCGCCATTTGTGTTGGCGAATGTAGCCCTAGCTGCACCAGCGGGTGTCAGTAATGTTGAGAATTTTATACGAAGCGTCATCCAAGTGGTGACGGGGCTAGCCGGTCTGGTAGCGACCGGCTTTTTTGTTGCTGGCGGTTTTACCTATATCACTAGCTCGGGAAATCCTGAGCAGCTCGACAAAGCAAAGCGCACTATCACGTGGTCGGCTATTGGTCTGGCGATCGTCATCGCGGCGTTTGTGTTAGCGAACATCGTAACGACTTTAGCGCGACAAGCTTTCGGAGGATAACCCGTCCATGTTCGACATCGTCGATATTTTTACTAGTAATTTAGTGTTCTTTGCCAATACAGCTGGCGCCATAAAAACTGTGCGTGATTATGTTTTGCCGACAGCCAAAATCTTATCGGGCATCGCGTCGCTGGCTTGCGCTTTCTTTTTGGCGCATGCTGGCTATATTTATATAACCAGCAGTGGCAAACCAGACCGCATGGAGCACGCAAAAAGCATCGCTAAAAAAGCAGTGATTGGGTTAGTCATCGTACTAGCAGCCGTAACGATAGTCTCTATTTTGAATGGTTCATATCAAGCAGTACAAAACCCAAACGATGCAAACCTACCGAACCTGCAAGCTGTCACGCCCAAATCGGAAAACAACGGTTTGATCGAAATGATTATCAAAGCTGTGACGGGGCTGTTGTCGTCAATCATTAACGCCATAGCCTCACCGTTTTTGAGCGCACTAGAATTTTTCACCAAATCAACGCCGCTGATGGCGAGCAATAAAGCCGTGTTTAATTTATGGCTAGCGATTGTTGGCATCGCTGATGTACTGTTAATTTTAGTCGTGGTACTGGTCGGATTTCAGGTAATGAGCGCGTCAAGTTTTGGCTTTGATGAAGTTGAAGTCAAGCACCTACTGCCACGTATAGCGCTGATATTTTTGCTGATGAACACCTCTATATTTTTGATTGACGGCATCATCAGTTTATCTAACGTTCTCATCTTGGCCGTCAATCAAGTTTCGGGTGCGTCGACCGTCTGGGGTACGCTCACCAAAGTTGTCGAAAAAACGTCCGGTCAGGGCGTGGCGGCATTGCTAATCATGGTGGCGTTTTTGATTTGCTTGGTCATATTATTGGTGTATTATGTTATGCGCTTAATCACTTTGTTCATCGGCACTGTCCTGTCACCACTAGTGAGTATGCTGTGGCTAGTGCCGGGGTTTCGTGATTTTGCCGAAACTTCGATGAAGACGTTCCTGTCAACAATTTTCGTTTTATTTATCCATGTAGTTATTTTGCAATTAGCATCGTCGTTGTTTTCTGGCATGGCGACCACTGGTGGTAACAACGCTCTGCCCGACACTTTGATGGCTATGGTAGCAGGCATAGCAACTATTCTGACTTTATTAAAAGTTCAAGGCGTGATGATGCAATTTAGTTTCGTTAGTATGGGCGCGCGCAATCTAAAGAAATTGGGTGGTCAATTTATGAATGGCGTCAGCTACATGACAGGTACTGGCTCGAAAGTGACGCACAAAACAACCCAGCGCGTCAGGAATACTACTCACGCCGCCAAAAAAGCCCGGGTTCACGCGACTCTCGAAACGGTGGCGCGCCAAACAAAGTCGCCGATGAAAGTAAGTTATCTGAACAAAAAAGGCGATGCGGAAATTACCTACGCTGTAAATCCGCGCAGCAAAAATAATCCAACTGTTGTTAATATGCCCGAGTCAAAACCGTTAAAAACCGGCACGACTTACCGCGCCGGATCGAAAATAAAATCGACCAAACAGCGAGGCAAAAAATCATGAAAACGACAGTCGTTCCTGCGCAGGTTACTACCGTAGAAGACCGGATCATCGGCAAGCTCGGTTTTTCGCAAATCGTGCTTTTGATGGTTCCTGTTTTCTTGAGCGCGGGAGTTTTCACGCTGCTACCGCCGGTCATGAATGGCGCGCTTTATAAATACGTTTTGATGGCGTTAAGTTTGATCGTTTGTGGAATTTTGTCGATTCGCGTTAAAGGTAAAATCATCGCGTTTTGACTAGTGACGGTACTGCGTTACAATTTGCGACCAAAATATTATTTGTTTGATAAAAACACTACTGCGTTTCGTGATGAATATAAAAGTGCTCCACCTGAAGATGAAGAAGCTATAAATCAACCAGCCGAAAAGCCGCAAAAACTAGAAAGATTAGACGATATATCAACCATCAAAACCCGCCAAATTATAGATGACCCAACCGCTAATGTTCGTTTTGAAACTGACAAGAAAGGAGGTTTGCATGTTCGGTTTACGAAAGTCAAACGCTAAATCTAGCGCCAGGCGGCAGATTGCGCTAAAGGGTGTACGCGACGGAATTTTGTTATTGCCACAGAATAATTATCGGGCAATTTTGTCTGTTTCGGCGCTGAATTTTGAACTGCGTAGCGAGGATGAACAAGACGCAATTATTGATACCTACGAAAGTTTTCTCAATTCGATTGGTTGGCCGATTCAAATTTTAGTACGTACGCGCGAAATTGATATGGACGGATATTTAGAAGATTTGAGTCATCGACTGCAGAACGAGACGATTCCTGTCTATAAAACTCAACTGAAAAATTACGATGAATTTATTCGTTCGCTCATCACCGACAACAAGATTTTGACGCGACATTTTTATATCATCATTCCTTTTCGACCGACTGACAACAAAGCTGATTTTGATTTAATTCGCGAACAGCTCAAACTCCGCATTGATATTATCGCCAAAGGTATGGCGCGGCTCGGCATGCGCGCTGACCAGTTAGATAGCCTTGAGGTGCTTGATTTGTTCTACAGTTTTTACAGCCCAGTGCAAGCAAAAATTCAACTGCTAACTGAACGTGCTTTGCAGACAATTTACACCGCGCTCATGCGGGACGGGAGTAAAATTAATGACTAAAAAATCACGCATACCAACCTTTATCAAAAGAATCAGTGACGCAATTAGCGCCCCGAAACGTCGCCGCGACCGCCAGCGCGAAGAGCGGCAAAAAGAACTCAATATCACGTTTGGTGAGCAAGACGCGCTGGACATTTTGTCCTACGCTGGGCTGGAAGAAAACGTTGATTACCTTTGTATCGACGGTGTGTACATGCGCACGCTATTCATTTCTGGATATCCATTTGTAGCAAGTTCGGATTGGATGGATAGCTTGATTCATTTTAATCACGATATTGATATTAGTTATCATCTGCACGAAGTAGATGCACAAGCGGCACTGCCAAAACTAAATCGTAAAATTACCGAACTTGAGTCCACGCGGCGGGCGATGATGCGCGAAGGGCGGATTGTCGGCTCGGAGATTACCGACCCGCTCGAATCGGCGATTGATTTGCGTGATAAAATTCAGCGCGGTCAAGAAAAATTATTCCAAATGGCGATATACATTTGCATCCGCTCTGAGACTAAAGAAGAACTTGATAAAACCACCAAGCTGCTTGAGGCGAATCTGTCGGCGCGGTTGTTTTACTCAAAAGTGGCGCGCTATCAGCAGCTGGAGGCACTACAATCAATTTTGCCGCGCGGCGAAGACCAGCTGGCACAAAAACGCAATCTCGACAGTTCCAGTGCCGCCCTGACTTTTCCGTTTATGTCATCAGAATTGGTACAGGAATCGGGCATTCTTTACGGCGTCAATAAGTCAAACAATTCACTGGTTATTTTGGATAGGTTTAGTTTGCATAATGCTAACTCAATCACATTTGCGCAGTCAGGCGCTGGCAAAAGTTACACCACCAAAGTTGAAATTTTACGCCAACTCATGCAAGGCACGCGCGTCATCGTCATCGACCCAGAGCGTGAATACAAGCGCCTCGCCGAATCGGTAAAAGGCACGTACATAAAATTATCCGCCAAAAGCAAACAGAAAATTAATCCTTTTGACCTAGCGACGACTGTTCACGAAATTAGTGACCTATCTGAGCATACGCAAGATTTGATGGATGTAATCGGTTTGATGGCTGAAAGTCTAACGGCGCGCGAAAAAGCCGCCATCGACAAAGTAGTTTTGAAAATATACAAAAAGTCAAAAACCAAGTCGCCACTTTTAGAAGATTTATACGCGGAACTTCAAAAATTGGGTCAGCTAAAGTTGTGCGAAAAGTTAGAAAAATATATTTCCGGCTCGCTGGCAGATGTATTCAATGCGCAAACTAATGTTAAATTAGACAACCGCTTGGTCATTTTCGACATCAAAGATTTACCAGAAAATTTGCGCCAAATTATGATGCTGATTATCTCTAATTTTGTGAAAAATCAAGTTATGGCTAAGCCAGAAAAACGGTTGCTGATTATTGACGAAGGCTGGATTTTGCTACAACATGAAGAGTCTGCGCGGTTCGTAGCAGGACTAGTGCGTCGGGCTCGCAAATATTATCTTGGCGTATCAATCATATCACAGCAAGCCAACGACTTTCTCAAAAGTGAGTACGGCCGCGCCATCGCTTCGCAAAGTGCGCTGCGAATTTTAATGCGTCAAGACACAACGACTATCAAAGGCGTGGTTAGCGAATTTAATCTCAGTGAATATGAGCAAAGTTTTCTGCTCACGTGCGAGCGAGGCGATGCTTTGCTTATCGCCGACCAAAACCATGTTGCCGTTAAAGTTGTGGCAGCCGAAAAAGAACATCCGCTCATCACGACTAACCCTGCGGAGTTGTATATATCATGAACGGCGCGGCAGTTTTGTTTACAAATTTTGGTTTCAGCATTAAGAAAATTATAGCTATAATCATCGCTACATTATTGCTTATTTTGATGTTTCCGATTTTAGCTATTTCATCGCTTGGCTTGCCGGCAATGAGTTTTTTGGCAAATACACCGAGCGCCAAAGCGGCGGAAGAACGCGGCTTTTATAACGGCGGCGTGATGCCCGGAAATACTTACGCTTGGGGCAACTGCACTTGGTGGGCGTATGCGATGCGCCGGTGGGCAAACAGTCCGATTCCGAACACTTGGGGCAACGCCAACACCTGGGATGACAACGCCAAGCGCGAGGGCTACATAGTCAACGATACGCCAGCAGCTGGAGCAGTTTTTCAGACTGACGAAGGCTATTATGGTCATGTTGCGTATGTGATAGAAGTTAATCAAATCAGCGGCGAGTGGAAAATTTCTGAAATGAATGCGCGCGGTTTGAATATAGTGTCGCAGCGCACTTTTTCTAAAGAAGCTGCCAAGGCGTATAAATTTATTCATAATAAACCAGGAGCACAACCGTGGAATCCGCAGCCGATTACCTCGCCATCGCCTTACGTTTTGGGTCGATAGTTTTGTGTGTAATTGCGTTTATGATTAGCGCGGTCGTTTTGTGGTTGGCGATTCGTTTTGTTTTGAACCGTCGATATTTACGAACGCGAGACATGGTTTGGCTAGAAATCACACCGCCCGCCACAGTCGCCAAAACACCCGCAGCAACCGAACAATTATTTTCGGTGATTCATGGACATAGAGCAGCGCGCTCGCTCAAAGAAAAATTGCTCGACCGGTCGCCTGTCATGAGTTTTGAAATCACATCGACTAAAAAGTACGGCGTGCGGTATTTGGTGCAGATTGAACAGCGTCACGTTGCGAACATACAAAAAGCAATTACATCGTACATTGCCGACTCAAAAGTTCGCGTGGTCAAACGGAAGAATGGTGATAGCTACCAAGTTGTTGAATTTCGAGAAACTGGGCATTATGTCTTGCCGCTAGCCACAAATTCGACGCTAGAGCAGCGCGATCCTCTTAGTTATGTGATTGGCGCAATGACTAGACTAAACGATGATGAGGAAATTATTTTGCAGCTCGTAGCAACACCGACTCGCTTGCGTGAAGCAGAAATTTTGTCGCATAAAATTCTCGGCAATGAAAATATCTTGCGGTATGTTAGCAGCAAAAATCTATCGATTCTTGGCAAACTAGCTAGCTTCTTTGGTAAAATTTCTTCTGGCACAACCGACCTGGCCAGCGAGGTTTACACGAGTATGACAACTAGCCATCGCAATTATTACAATTCAAAAACCGCACTCCCGCGGCAGCAAATCAAGGTGCCACGAGACGATCGCCCGGCGCGTGTGCTCAGCGCTTTCGAGTTGGGATTGATGGAGACCATGCACCAAAAAGTGACTCGCCCGCTATTTCGCGTCAACCTCCGCGTCATGGTAAATAGCCCAGAGCCAGAGAGGCATATCGCCTCGCTTAAATCTGCGCTGGACGGTTTTAGTACGCCGCCATACCAATCACTCAAGGCGAAGTATCGTCTGCCGATTTTGAATAACCTGCTAATTCTTGCATCCATAAAGCGCCTGCCATCGCTGCATAAAAATAGCTCCATGATCTTCGCTTCAAGCGAACTTGCTAGCTTGTTTCATTTTCCTTCAAGTTATCATAGTAAAACCGACAATCTGATAACTTCGCTCAGCCGCACGCTGCCCGCGCCAATTTCACTCAAGCAGTCAGAAAAGTTTGATGTGTTTATTGGTGAAAATCATCATCACAATACGGTGACGCCGATTGGCTTGACGGAGGCTGAGCGTGAGCGCCACCAGTACATCATTGGCGGTACGGGCAGCGGCAAAACTACGATGTTGCAATATCAAATCGTGCAAGATATTAATAGCGGCAAAGGCGTGGCTGTAATTGACCCGCATGGCGATATGGCGGAGACGATTTTGCGACACGTTCCGCCAGAGCGCCTTGGCGATGTAATTTATTTCAATCCTGATGATTTGGATTATCCGATTGGTTTGAATTTATTGGAGCTAACACCTGGGCTAGATGGCAGCGAGCTGATGCGTGAAAAAGACCTTATCACTGAGTCGGTCGTGTCGATTTTTCGAAAAATCTTTAGCGACGAGGATTCGGGTGGGCATCGTATTGAATACATTTTGCGCAACACCATTCAAACTGCGCTCACACAGGAAAACCTCACGCTCTTTACTGTGTTTGATTTGCTAAATGATCCTAAGTATCGCCGCAGTGTTGTTAAAAATCTTGACGATACAAACTTGATAAACTTCTGGAAAAACGAGTTTGGCAAAGCTGGCGATATGCAGAAAGTAAAAATGTCGGCGGGGATTACGGCGAAAATTGGGCGGTTTTTATTTTCGGCGTCAGCTCGGCAAATTCTCGAGCAACCAAAATCGACAATTGATTTTGATGATATTATCAACTCGGGAAAAATACTGATTTGTAATTTGTCAAAAGGCTTGCTCGGCGAAGACACGTCTGAGCTGTTTGGAATCATCGTACTTGCGAAGCTCCAACTCGCAAGTCTCCGCCGTGCCCGTCTCAAGCAGGCGGAGCGGCGGACGTTTTATTTGTATGTCGATGAGTTTCAGAATTTCGCCACGACGTCATTTGTGCAAATGCTGTCTGAAAGCCGCAAATATCGCGTCTTTATGATCATGGCTGAGCAGTCCACTTCGCAGCAAAGCGATCAGCAAACGGTAAATATAATCTTGGCAAATGTCGGCACGATCATCTGCTTCCGAACCGGCAATCCGCAGGATGAGCAGCGTTTGCTGCCGATGTTTAGTCCATACATTGAGCCGGGCGAGATCAGCAACCTGCCAGTATATAATTACTACGCTCGACTGGCGGCGGTGCACGCGCAAGAGCCGCTGTCTGGGCAAACTTTGCTGCTAGAAACCGAAGGTAATGAGACGGTACGAGATGAAATTGTTAAACATTCACGAAAGAAGTTTGCCAGGAAGCGAGAAGAGATTTCTGAGCAAAAAAGTTCTAGCGGGGATGTGCCAAGAAAAGGTACCAAAACTAACAAACAGGCAAAGAAAAAATCGCAGGTCATGACGGAGCCGATGATAGATGAGATGTAATTGAACACAATAATCTAAGCGTACGCGCTATACGCTATAATAAGTACATCTATGCGAAAAATTAAAGACAGAGAAAAGCTGCAAAGAATAGCTCGCAAGAGACATCGCCGAGAGTTAAGGGCGAGATATTCTCATGGCAATAGGCTTTTGAGGTATCATCGGTTACGTAAAAAAGTTACAAAGAGTATCTCCTACACATCAATGGACGCTCCGACTAATTTCTCTATATTAGGTAACAGAGACAGTGTGATTAAATACTTCAATACTATAAAGCGCATGCTGAACCAAAAAGAATATACACAGATGAACCTGCGCAAGATAGCCTCTATCGACCTTCCTACGCTATGCTTGCTGGGCGCATTTATGCTAGATAGAAATACAAAATCAAAATACCTAGAAGTAACGAGCCCCCTTTCAAATTCCTCAGCATACAGATTTTTCGAGGAAGCACAATTTGAAAATATGATTCTTAATGAGAGAAGATCAAATTTTAACAGTGGAGCGTTCTTGTCTCGAAGTGAAGATGAGGTGGATAACAAGGCGATAGGCGATATATTAACGAAAACTGTCGATTATTTTGGAGAAAACAGTAAACAAAGACTACGAGACCTTCCTCCAATAATTATTGAGATCGTAACAAATACCGCAGATCACGCCAATCCAGATAGCAGCTACACCCTCCGTTGGATTATTAACACGTATGAAACTAAGGACAGCAACGGAAATAAAGTTAAACAATACTGCATAATAGATATGGGTGTTGGTATTTACGAAACTTTAATCGATAAGGCTAATAGTCAGAAGCAAGGAAAATTTCCGTGGCGCACAATAATCAAGCGAGAAAACTCTCAAGGCGAGTTCTTTAGACAAGCTATACCAAAAGGTCTACAAAGCCGCACGGCTTTACGACAGAGAGGTAAAGGTATAAAATATATATACGACACAGTAAGTGGTGACAGTATGTATAAAAGATTTGAGATAATTACAAACAAAGCTAAGGTTAACCTAGTTAATCTTAGTAGTATTGAGAAGGACTCGTCTGAAAACCTGTCAGCAACAATATACTACTGGGAGGTTTGTGTTGAGTAACAGAATAAAAATAAGCGTTAGCGACTTCACAACCCTACCGGGTGCCAGATATAAAAGCGACGGTGACGGTTCTGCTGAGGAGTTTTTTGATAGTTATATTAAACAACACCTCAATGATAAAGAACTTATACTCATTGATTTTGATAACACGTGGGGGTATGCGTCTTCATTCCTGTCAGAGCTTGCGTTGGAAATATCGCAACAGTGTAAACAAGACGGTCTGGATGTACGAGAAAAGATAAAAATCAAAAGCGATGACGAGCCTGGATTAACGGAGAGGTTCTGGGGCTATATTGATGAAAGTATCGATATCAACAATTAAGAGTTTCTCGTTGACTACTGTATGGGTTCTCATAGGAATTCTAATTGGAGCTATAGGATACCACTTTTTATTCAATCACGAGCTCCTATCTATCGATACAAAGATAGATCTAGGATCTCTAGTTGCTCTATTGGCGCTGGCGATATCAGTTTCCGTAACACCTTTTATTATAGATAGGAAATTAAACAATCAACGAAGCTATGAAGCAATGGTTTGCGGAGAGATTGAAGAAATCATCAAGCTATTAGAGGCTGTCGATAGTCTCTACAGCGAAACATACACTAAGGATAATATAGATGAAGAAAATGTAAAACAGCTGCGTAGATTAATACGTAAAATACAAAATAGGATGGATACTATATCAAGCGAGTCGAGCTCTCTATTGTTTGGTTTTAAAGAAAATATCCAATTGCCGTTCAGCAAAGGTGTATATTCAGCTCTGACCGATAAGTTTCAGAAAGGAGCACAATTGTCTGAAAGCGATTATCTAAACGCTCTCAACCAGATAGAATCCACGATTAGCGCCTTGAAGACAAAACGCTATAGAATATACCGCTAATCAAATCAAAGGTGTATTATTGATTACTCCTGCGCTTTGTTTTATATTCCTTCAGGAATTTCTCAAAATCAAGCCCCTCATCCTTGCTCGCAACATGCGCAAATCGCTGCATAAATTTCAGAAATCCGACCGCGTATTCGCGGTTGGCATTTTCTGGGTCGTGAAGCTCCAGGTAATGGATCGTTTTCTGAATCGTTTCTTCGTCTTCGTACAGATGAAGATTCTTGATTGTATCCTCGTCGTTCATAATTATTTCACCTCCATAAATTTATTTAAGCCGATAAAATCTATCAACATTTCCGCCTCAAGCACAGATGCTGTTCTTCTCATTATCTCACAACTGTCGCGATACGAAAAAATATTTAGACTACCTTCGTAAATAATTTCTCTGTCGATGATGGCTAATTTGCGGTGATGTTTGACTGTAAAAAGCACTTCGACGCCTACTGATTGTAGTAAACTCAGAGATTTTTGGACTTGTAGTCTGTATATTTCGTCGTGTTCTTCAAGTGGTTTGGTGTTAAGTAATATTGTCACGCCGCGCTTTTTGAGCCGGTGAAATATTGGAATAAATTTTTCGACTCGGACAGTTCTGAGAAACGGACTTTCGATGATAACGCTTTTTCGGGCCTTTTGTAAGTCACGCATAAACTGGTCGTTGAAAGTGTTTTGGTCATAGAATTTTGAATATGATCTTCGCAAATTAAACATCGCGCTCCTCCAAATCCGGCAAATATACCTCGCCATTTTTAATGACCATACCCAGCTCCTTGAAACGATCATGCAACGCAAACAAATCACGAAAAAGGAGTTCCACATTTATATTTGTAGGGTCACCACGGATTTATCACATGGCTCTTTGGAGCCATTTTTATATACTATAGATGTGTATTTACTAGGCAAAACACCCGAGGCGCGCCATACTGCAATGTACGTGTAACACCCCTCTACCCGTGGCTTGGCTTCTGCACTGGTATAATAAAGCATATGCATAAACCATTACGCGGTGTTAACTTGGGTGGGTGGCTGGTGCTTGAGCGCTGGATGACGCCATCGGTCTTTGCGGGCACCGATGCGAGCAACGAGCATCAGCTGATGATGCAACCAGACGGCCCGGAGCGCATTACCAAGCACCGGCAGGAATTTATGACCGAAGCAGACTTTGCCTGGCTGCATGCACACGGTATCGAGGCGCTGCGTGTGCCGGTTGGCTACTGGGTGCTAGAAAGCCAGGACGGTTACCTCGAGGCTACCAAGCAGCTGGACTGGTGCTTTGCGATGGCAAAAAAATACCATATGCGTGTCTTGCTTGATTTACACGCGGCGCCTGGCGCACAGAACTTGGGCGACCACAGTGGTAGCGGCAACCGTATGCCGCAGACGGGCTGGTACCAGGCCAAAAACCGCCGTGCAACCCGCCGCATTCTTGTCCAGCTCGCCGAGCGCTATAGTGCAAGCCCGCAGCTCTGGGGGATTGAGCTGCTGAACGAACCCTTTACCAAAAACTGGCTGCAGCACTGGCTGCTGCGGCTGTGGTCGCGCCGCACAACTGGCCGGTTGCGCCGCAATGTGCCGGCCACAACGCGCATTATTATCAGTGATGCCTACCAACTGCCGCGGTGGCGCCGGGCTCAGCCCCGTGATTGGCTCGATATTCACCACTACCAGTGTTTTGGGGTGGCCAACGTGGCGCTGGTGGATTATGGCCAGCACGCGAGTATTGTGGATGAATTTACCCATATGCACCAGTCGTTGCAACGCCCAACCATCATTGGTGAGTGGAGCGCGATTTTGCCGCCCGCTATTACCATGACTCCGCCGACCATCACCGCTTACATACTGGCGCAGCAAACGGCTTTTGCCAGCGCCGACGCCCACTTTTTCTGGAGCTACAAAACCGAATCGAACGATGGCTGGAACTACCGTTGGCTGGTAGAGCAGGGTATTATGCCATAGGAACTAGGCTGAGGTTCCTGGGTGAGTAATCTCGCCTGGAATGGATATTATCTTGCGGTTGTTGCACTGGACGGAGCCAAGGCATGTGTGTCGGATCAGCGGGCATACCACACTTATCATGTTGATGTACGACTTGCGGTCGATGGTTTTAATTATTAATAATGAGAATGAGAGGTGCTGGGTAAGCGAGTATCCCTTCCAGCCATCCACCAAATCATGTATAATAAATCGAGTACGACAGCCAAGAAACGGAGGAAATGAAGAAGTATGGCAATGGGCAACAAAATGAAATTGGTTAATAGCGCGATCAAGGCGCAGAAAATACAGAAATCACTAGCGAAGGAGATTATAGAGGTTGAGGCTGGTGATGGTGCAGTGATTGTGCAGATTACAGCTGATATGAAAATCAAGGATGTGAAGATCGACCCAACTAAGATAGACCTGGATAACATCCATCAGCTAGAGCACTGGATTGAGATTGCAATTCGCGACGGTTTGGCTAAAGCAAAAGAAATCACTGCCAAGAAGACGCAGCCACTGGAGAGAGAGCTACAGTCACTGATGGGTGAGCTTGGCAACCTCGGGTTCTAGCTAATATGGCAGATATTCTGCCTCAGGCCCTGCAACGGGCGATAGATGAGCTAGGGCGCTTGCCAGGGGTAGGCGCACGCACGGCGGAGCGCTATGCGTACTTTTTGCTACGGGCCGATGGACGGACAAGCCAGGGGATTGCCCAGGCCATCACACAGCTTCACACCGCTGTTGCAACCTGCCCCGTCACCTTTGCTCTGATGGATCCCGACCAAGATGTTTCGCCGCTCTATAGCAGCCCAGAGCGCAATCGTAAGCAGATTGCTGTGGTGGAGGAGCCACTCGACATCGTGGCGCTGGAGCGCACAGGCCACTACAAGGGGACGTACCATGTGCTGGGTGGCGTCATCTCACCGATTGATGGGGTAGGACCAGAGCAATTGCACATCCCCGAGCTGCTGGAGCGTATTACCAATGACGCAGTAGAAGAGGTGATTATTGCTACCAATGCAAGTGTGGAAGGCGAGTCGACCGCGCTCTTCTTACAGCGGCACATTGCCGAGGCAGGCCTAACGGTGCGGATGACGCGCTTGGCACGCGGCATCCCCGTTGGCGTTGACCTTGAATATGCCGACCAAATCACCCTCGGCCATGCGCTCGAGGGGCGGCGCGCGGTGTAGTGAAGAGACTATTGTGCTGATTCTGCGTGGAGACGCTGCTGCTCTTCGGCGGCTTCTTGCTTCTCGACGAAGTCGTAAAGACAGTCGCTGACAGTACTTTCGAGTGTAGTAAGATTCTCGACTTGTTGAGCAAGTGCCTTCATCGGTGAGTCTGCTTCGCGTGCGGTGGCCTCTTGCAAAAAGCGAAATACGTCATGATCATAGCCAACACATTCAAAATAAAGCGTAGCGAGTTCGGCGCTTGGGTTGTCGCGCAGCTGTTGCGCGATCCACTGCTTGACTTTCTCACCTTCTCCTAGCTCGTCCTTGAGCAAAAGCACATAGAAATGGATTTCCTCTATCTTATCTGTTTGGTAGAAATAATAGTTCACCATGTCCCAGGCAGCCTTCCGAGCGACCGCTTGCTCGCCATGCTTGGCACAGAGCTTTACAAGATAGTAGTCGTCAAATAACCGTGAAGAAGATCGCTCTGATGGATGCTTGGTGATGATGGCAATGTAGGCATCACGAATCTGCTGGTCGAAGATAAAGCGCCGGTCGTTCAAGGAATTAACAATAGGATGGAGCACATACTCTTCATCTTCGGGTACAATGACATAGGCGATAGCGCGAGCTTGGTGTGTGCCGTCTGAATCTTTGCCATGTATGACGTACTCGGCATCAATTTCTGCCTTGATGTAGGGGCTAACGACATACCGTTCGAGTTGCTGCGCCTTCGCTACGCCATCATCATCGAATTTGAGAATGAGCTCGATGATCGTGCGCAGTCTTCGCTGAGCTGATGAAATATATCGGCTAACTTCTCGATCTTGCGAGGGTGTTGTTGTCACAGGGTTATATCTAAAGTGCCGATAGGCCATCTCTTGGCAAAGGCTCGCAATCGTGCACATGCGAGCGAAGTCGCTTGCATCATGAGTATGTGAGTGGAGTGTATTAATATCATTGAGAAGGTGATAAAATGGCCAATCGATATCATCGCGCTGCATATCTCTGGCGGCAGCGGTGCGGGCATCGAGCGATTCGCGTAGCTCCTGCAAGCGGGCTGCGCCATCTGGTGTATTACCCATTCTAATACACTCACGATATCGCTGGTGAAAGAGCTCGTGTGGCTCAAGGTCGGCAGGGATGGTCTGGAGTGACACAGTGCCAGACTCATCGCGCTGGAGCCCAAGAGTGCTCGACCGCATTGCTTGTGTTGGCTGTGAATCTGGCAAGATGACATCAAGAATCTTCCAGACGTACTGCTTAATCTCGGGAAGCTTCGCAGCAAGACCAGGGATATCTTTGCTAATCTTCTGCAGGTCGCGTAGGAGATCGGTGGCGAAGCGTCTACACTTTATAGTGTTCTGTTCATCGAGATAACGATAATAATAAGGATCACAATTGGATTTATGTAGAGCAGTGGTGAGTCCGGTGACTGTCGTCGATATATCGAGATCCCAGAGTATCTCGTCCTTTGCAACTGTCTGCTCAAGCAAATCACGATCGAGCAACTGCTCACGATACTCTGCGATGTAATAGTCGATCATCGCTTTTATCTTGACTGGGTCGATTGGGAGTTGGCTTGCCTGTAGCCTTTGTTGCTGGGTAGCAGTGGTATCATCTGAAGGATTTGTCATGATATATACCATAGCGAGGAAAGGGGAGCCTGTCAATCAAAAAAACCTTAAATATCAAGACCTCTGCGTTCTCCGTTAGCTTCTCTACTTATCAGCGTATTCGAGTGGAGTGCAACGCTCTGCCACCAGAACCGACAGACTCCAAGGCTGACGTAAAAGGTTACTATCTTTCTAGGATTCATCATTAGTATTTTGGAGGGAGGCTAAAGAATTATTCAAAGTTGTGTCGCATCGAAAGGAGAACAATATGTGGTTATTTGCTATACTAAAACAATGGCAAAATCAAAGAAATGGACGAAAAAGCTAACACGTTGGGCGCAAAACAATCGCTGGGGGCTGATGAGTGCAGCGCTAGTATTTGTGCTCGTAGGTGGTGTGTATCTCGCGTGGCAGCATGGTATGTTGGCACGGTTTGTCAAAACACCGCAGGACACTGCAAATGTAGCGCTCACGAGTCAAGATAATACCTTGCCTGCTTGGATGCCAGATACCGTCAAGCGCTGGCAGGGCGAGATTACCAAGCAGGCCCGGCAGTACAACATTTCGCCGCAGCTGGTGGCGATTATTATGACGCTGGAATCCGGTGGGTACCCCAAGGCGCACAGTGGGGTGGCCAGCGGTTTGATGCAGGTGACGGATAGCACGGGTAAGGAGATTGCCGCTAAATTCGTGAAGCCGGCGCGCACGAACTATGATTTATTTGATCCTGAAACGAGCATTGCCTTTGGCGCGGCCTACCTGGCGCATTTACGCGATCAGCTGTGCGTGCCACTTGGTAATCTATCCGAAAATGAGTGCGTTGAGCTCGTTGCTGCTGGCTACAATGGTGGCCCGGGTGCAGCGGGTAACTTATACCGTGGTCGCGGGCTAGAAGCGATCGAGACCCTCAGCTACAGCCGCGACGCCATGAACCTGTGGCGTGAGCGAGTAAGTGGCAGCAGCCCCACCTACACGCGCTGGTTTGAGCGCGGCGGCAAGAAGCTGGTAGAGAAGGCGCAGGCAGGCAACTAAGGAGTATTGGTGTTGGTATAGTCTTTAGTATTTTGCTTGGTTATCTCTCTGAATTCATTTCTCTAGGAGTTGCCGGTTTATCCTTTTCATATGGAGGAAGCGGGAAGCCGTGCCAGTATATCGCTCGTGCGGTGTCTATGAAACCTTTTGTTCTTTCGGCTAGCTCTAGAAATTTCGCGCCGAATTTTTGCCGCAAGGTTGCTGTCTGATCACTCTCGTGTGCTTGACTAATCTCACTCACGCTTGGTCTGTTCTCGTAGTCTGTCATAGAATCCTCCACACTAGTACTTCTAAAACTACCGTACCATATCTCTATGATGCTATGCAAATAAGAATAGACCTCGCTCACTATATTCATCGCGATTCGTCCTTGGCTAACTACGATCCTATAGCTCGCATACCAGGCCATAAATTCACCGCACCATACCTCGCGCCTATCGGCAAATTCTGCTACACTAAAGAGGATGTTTGACGAAGTGATACGCGCGGTCCAACGCGCAGACAAAATTATTATTATCCAAGCTGAAAATCCTGATGGTGACAGTGTCGGCAGTAGCCTCGCGCTGGAGGAGATTCTGGGTGATTTGGGCAAGCAGGTGACGCTCTATTGCCCGGTGGCAGTGCCCAAATATTTGCGGTATATTCGCGGCTGGGATCGCATTACTGATGAGTTTGACAGCAGTGCTGAGCTGGCGATTATTGTTGATACCAGTGCAGATATCTTGCTCAGTAAGGTGCTCGAAGCACCGAGTGCTCGCGCCTTCCTCACGACGCACCCAGCGCTGGTGCTAGACCACCACGCGACGGAGAGTACCCTGAGCTTTGATCATACACTTATCAATCAAGATGTGGTGGCGACTGGCGAGCTCATCTACAACCTTGCGCAGCATGCCCAATGGGCGATCAACCCACAAGCGGCAGAGAATCTCCTCATTGCAATCATGAGCGATAGCCTGGGCTTGACAACGCAAAACACCACAGCCGACTCCATCCAGACCGTCGCAGAGCTGACCCGGCTGGGCGCAAGCAATGCCGCCATTGAGGTGCGTCGCCGTGACTTTATGAAAAAAGCGCCAGAGATCCTTAGCTACAAAGGGCGCTTGATCGAGCGGATCGAGTATATGCTAGATGGCCGCTTGGCACTCATTCATATCCCGTGGGAGGAGATCCAGGAATATAGCGACCAATATAACCCCAGTATGCTTGTACTAGACGAGATGCGTCTAGTGGAGGGGGTAGATGTGGCGATTGCTGTCAAGACCTACCCCGATGGCAAGCTAACTGGCAAGATCCGTAGCAATGCGCCAGTGGCGGCAATGATTGCTGGCTACTTTGGTGGTGGTGGCCATGCCTATGCAGCGGGTTGGCGGATGTATGAAGACTACCAACTGGCGATGCGTGAGATTGTCGAGGCAGCCAGCCGGGCCTTCGTTGAGTATGATGAGAGCGAGGCAGCCCATGGCGATTAAGTTTGCTAATACACTGACTCGTCACCTCGATGCCTTTGTACCGCTCCAGCCTGGCAAGGTGTCGCTCTACACCTGTGGGCCAACAGTATATAACTATTTGCATGTTGGCAACTGGGCGGCGTATATCTACTGGGATATCCTGGTGCGCATGCTTCAGGCAGAGGGCTACGAGGTGGAACGTGTGATGAATATCACCGATGTTGGCCACCTGACAAGCGATGCCGATGAAGGCGAAGACAAGCTCGAGAAGGGTGCGCGCCGCGAGGGTAAGACTGCTTGGCAGATTGCTCAATTCTACGCCGATGACTTCATCCGTGGGATGAACGCGTTGCGCTTAACACCGCCCAGTCAGCTGGCCCGTGCTACCGACTATATTGACGAGCAAATCCAGCTTGCCATTACGCTCAAGCGTAAGGGGCACACCTACCAGACGAGTGATGGGATTTATTTTGATACCAGTACCTTCCCGGCCTATGCAGACTTTGCCCGGCTCGATCTGCGAGCCTTGCGGGCGGGGGCACGGATTGGCCCCAATAGCGAGAAGCGCCACGCGAGCGACTTTGCTCTATGGAAGTTCTCGCCAGATGGCGTCAAGCGCGACATGGAGTGGCCCACGCCACCGGAGCTGCTCGACCAGCCACCAGCAGACAGTGCGCCAGTGATGGGCTTCCCGGGGTGGCACTTGGAATGCTCGGCGATTGCAATGCACTTCCTTGGCGCAACGCTCGACATCCACACTGGTGGGATTGATCATATTCCTGTGCACCACAGCAACGAGATCGCTCAGAGCGAGGCTGCGACGGGCCAACCCTTTGCCCACTACTGGCTGCACTGCAACCACCTCAAGGTTAATGGCACGAAGATCAGCAAGAGCCTGGGCAATGGCTATACCTTGGCCGACCTCGCTGAGCGGGGCTACACCCCCATGGAGTACAAACTATTCGTCTTGCAGAGCCACTACTCGCACGAGGGGAACTTTAGCTGGGAAAACCTCAGTGCAGCGCGCAACCGCCTGCGCAAGTGGTATGAAGTGGCGTGCCTGCGCCACCAGACGTATGAGAGTCTAGATGATGACCAGCGCAAGAGTGACGAACAATCGGGCTATGTATCGCTTCTGGCAGCAAGTGGGGCAGTGCGCGAAGCGCTCGCCAATGACCTTAATACCCCCGAGGCGCTGCGGCTCATCGATGAAGCATTTGATCGGGTGCTAGCGCGGCCACTGGTAGCAGTGTACCATCGTGGATTGGAGGAGTTGCTAGCGGCGATCGATCAGCTACTTGGCCTCGACCTCTGTGAGTCGACGCCAGATATTACAGATGAGGCTAAGAAGCTCATCCTCCAGCGCCAGCGTGCTCGCGAAGCCCGCGACTGGCCCACAGCCGACCACCTGCGTACTGATCTCACCGCGCAACACATCGCCGTGCGTGATACACCGCAAGGGCCGGTGTGGTGGTGGGCAGAGAAATAATATGCGCGAAACTCTATCAGGAGAGACTGCCACACCGCAGGCAGAGCAAGAAGCATCACAATCACACCAGAAGATAGCCGCTTTAAACACGGTGTATGATGCAGTGCGGTGCAGAGCATATGAGAATAGCGAATATAACAATCACGACATCAACGAAGCAACGATTATACTGGGCGACCTCATTGTGTGCGAAGCGTGCCTCAGTGCTGGGCTGCCACCTGAGGATCTGCCACTGACTAAGCGAACAGGCTATGACATAGGCAAAACCCTACTCGAGAATATCGACCTTGCCATTGCGGCGTACCTGCCAGACTATGCCAAGAAACTGCCAGACCTTGGCTACGACGGTAGCGGGTTAGCTGTAGGTTACGATGAGTATAATGTACCTGAGGAGGCTGAGGAGATACCTGACGAAGCATGGCAGACACTAGAGCCTGATATGTCTGATGAGCCGATGGCAGCAGCGTCGCCAGCGTCGCTTGTCGATCCGCTACGTGCGCTGGTGCTGATGCATCATTATTACAAGCTAGTCGTTGCGCCGATTGAATATGGCAGCGAGGGGAGACCGTACTACGATTGGTCGTCGCCCGATACACTCAAGACGGCAGGAGTTATTGCACCAGTTGTGCAGCTATGTATGCGAGGCAAAAAGGTGGTGCACCGCTGCATACCGAGAGAGTATTATGACGCGATGAATCATGCACAGGGCAGTAGTGTGATGGCATAAAATGGTGATGGTGTATAGGATATGATGGTGATATAATACTATCATCATGACATGGAACAGCATTACCCCACAAAAATTTGTCGAACTTGTAAATTACTGGGTCAACCAAGATTGGCCACTCAC
>ERZ773056.69-NODE-69-length-48319-cov-11.691364_pt1 | contig 48319 bp, 34 predicted proteins | sample MGYA00580857_ERZ773056 | MGnify/ENA primary metagenome ERZ773056 (study PRJEB29015, sample SAMEA2737996) | human oral metagenome | biome: human oral; feature: human-associated habitat; material: dental | place: China | collected 2114 ... | reverse complement strand
GGCGTGCCGCGTTCGTCGAGGGGGAGGTCGAAGACGCGGCGGCAGCCAGCGAAGTATTCGGTGAGCTGCGTGACCGCGCGTTGCAGTAGTGGTGTGACGCGCTCTGTAGCGTCGGGTGGTAGGGGGAGCGGATCGTCGGTGACGAAATCGATCTGGGAGATGCCGCGCCCACTGTCGACGATGAGCAGGGGACGGAGGGGCGTAGGATGGACGAGGTAGTGAATCATAAGAAGGAGGATTGAGGAATGAATGAGGTTGCGAGAGGAAATGAGGCTCAGGGGAAGCGAAGCAGGAAGGTGGTCAGGCCGTCGGGCGAGGGGCGCTTGAGGGAGATGGCGCCGCCGGAGAGGCGCATGATCTGGCGCGCCACGGAGAGGCCGATGCCCGAGCCTCCGCTTTTGGTCGTGAAGAAGGGCGTAAAGATGTGTTCGGCCACGTCGGGCGGGATGGGCGCACCGTTGTCCGAGACCTCGATCTCGACGGAATCGTCCGCACGGCAGGCGGCAACGATGCGAATACGGCCGTCTGAGCGGTCGGCCCCGATCGCTTGCACGGCATTCCTTAACAAATTGAGCATAACCTGGCTAATCAGATTTTCATCTGCATAGAGGATGAGGTCGTCAGGGCGAATGTCAATGTCGACTGTGATATGTGGGCTGCCATCCGTGGTGTCGACAACGTCGGGGAGGGCCAACCGCAACGTGCGATCTAAAAATCGGCGCACGTAGAAGAGTGTCGGCTGCGGGGCTGGGATGCGGGTTAGGCGGCGGTACGACTCCACAAAACTCATCAATCCCTTGCCCGTTTCAGAGATCGTCTCGAGGCCCGCGCGCAGTTCGCTGTCAGTTGGACCAAAACGCTCTCGGAGTGTGTCGCTGACAGAGGCGATGGGAGTGACGGCATTCATAATCTCATGCGTGAGGATGCGTGTGAGGCGCACCCAAGTCTCCACCTCGGTATCCTCCATTTCACCGCGAATGTCGTTGATAGCCGCCAGCAGGGCGCTGCGCCCACGCAAGACAGTCTTAGAGACATGGACCGAAAGACGCACTCCACCGCGCTCGTTACTAAAGGCCATGTCATAATGTTCACCAGCGCGGAGGTTAGCGAAGCCTTCCGCCAGGCTGTGATCGATACGTTCCAGCTGTCGAACATGTGTAAAGAGCGGTAGCCCCAGCAGCCGGAGAGCCTCCTCATTGCATTGTAAGACAAACCCTTTCTCGTCGACCACCACAATGCCCGTACCCGCAGCCCGCAGGATGGTCTCGTAATATCGTTCCCGCTCCATCGTGTCGGCCTTAGCCTGCAGCAGAATGCCAAGCATGCGATTCAGCGATTCGTTGAGCAACGTCTCGTCAGGCGACTGGCGACGGGTGGAAAAGTGGAACGTCAGGTCGTCATTATCGACAGCATCAAACATAAAGGCAATCTTACGGAGATTGCGCCGGTAGAGAGCCGCCGTATGGACAGCGGCGATGAGACTCACCGTCGCACACAGTGCACCCGCCAGCCACTGTCGGTTGGCCATCAGCACTGCAGCAGTGGCCGTGACAGCCATCAGCAGACAGAGGCGGAAGATAAAGCTGTCAGACAGATGTCGATGCATATAAAGGAGTATAGAAGGGCGCAAAAGTAGCCGCGCCGGCAGATTCCTTGGGTGGAGCGAAGGCAAATTTCTTCAGAATAAGTCTCACCCCCGCCCTTCATCTCCTATTGACTCATTCATTGAGCGATTCTGGATCGAATAACCCGCCATTGCTTCGATCAATATCAACTTGTAAGCATTGTGATTTGCTATTGCTTCAGACAGCGTTAACTCTTTGGCTTATTAGTTATTATTGATTCGGATCACATTAACCCAAAACCTTATGAGCTATGATTACTTCAGACGATATTAACTCATAACTTTATGATCAACTATTTGTGTGTAAAATATCAGATCGAAACCTTGAGAGTTGCTGTTGTCTCGGATAATGGTAGCTCATAAAATTTGGACTTACTGTTTTATCGCATAACGTTAGATCCAAACATTAGGAGTTACCATTGTCCAAGACAACGTTAGCTCAGAATTTTAGGGGTTGCTATTGTTTCGATCATTGAGAGATGGGATATTCACGTTTTTCTGGGTGAAAAGCCCTGTGGCAGATTCGCCCTCGAGGTGAAATTGATTACGGAAATATTTCCGTATTTCCGAATCTCTTCTACTTTTGCCGCCGTTGCGAACAAGATTTTCCTCTGTTTACTCACCTAAACGATATATTCTATGGAATTTTTGACGAACGAAAAATTGACAATCGTTGGTGCCGGTGGCATGATCGGCTCCAACATGGCACAAACTGCGGCGATGATGCGCCTGACGCCCAACATCTGCCTGCAAGACGTGTATGAACCTGCGCTGCAAGGCGTGTATGAAGAGATGCGCCACTGCGGTTTTGAGGGAATGAACTTCACGTACACGACCGATTCCGCTGAAGCGCTGAAGGACGCCAAGTATGTAATCTCCTCTGGCGGCGCCGCCCGCAAGGCCGGCATGACGCGCGAAGACCTCCTCAAGGGCAACGCGCAGGTGGCCGAGCAGCTGGGCAAAGACATCAAGGCTTACTGCCCCGATTGCAAGCACGTAGTCATCATCTTCAACCCCGCTGACATCACGGGCCTCATCACCCTGATCTACTCCGGCCTGAAGCCCTCGCAGGTGACCACCTTGGCCGCCCTCGACTCTACCCGCTTGCAGAGCGAGCTGGCCAAATATTTCAAACTGCCGCAGAGCGCCGTAACAGGCTGCAGCACATTCGGTGGACACGGCGAGCAGATGGCCGTTTTCGCATCAACAGCTAAGGTGGACGGCACCCCACTGACAGACTTGATCGGTACCCCGAAACTTCCCGCTGAAGAATGGGCGGCACTGCAGCAGCGCGTCATCAAAGGCGGCGCCAACATCATCAACCTCCGCGGTCGCTCCTCATTCCAGAGCCCGGCCTACGTGTCGGTAGAGATGATCCGCGCAGCCATGGGCGGCGAGACGTTCCGCTGGCCAGCTGGCACGTACGTTTCGACCGACGAGTTCCACCACATTATGATGGCTATGCCGGTGGAGATTACCAAGGACGGCTGCGCCTACCGCAAGGTGGAGGGCACTCCGTCGGAGATGGCAGACCTGGCCAAGAGCTACGAGCACCTCTGCGCTATGCGTGACGAAGTGATCGGTCTCGGCGTGCTGCCTCCGGTGGCTGAGTGGAGTAAGGTGAATCCGAACCTCTAAGCCCCCACGTAACCTATCGCTTGATCTCTTTTAAGTGCATTTGTTCTCAAAGTGACGAAAGGGTGGAGCTCCCCGCAAGGGTTCCACCCTTTCTCTGTGTTTAGACGATAGGAGCTACGTCCTACATCCTCTAACCCTTTCCTACTCCCCCCAACAATTCCCCCTTTCTCCCTATGCTTCGAAAGATATTTGAACTGATCGACGACTTTGCACCGCAACCGATCAGGATCCCGCTCGACAAAAGCGAATTGGAGACGATCGCCCGCTCGCTCTTCACGTGGATGTTCCCCGTGTGCGACGAGTTGAAGATGATCAACGTGCGCAGTGGTCTAATGGACGCGGCCATCAAGCTGCACGCCAACATTGCCCGCCTGATCGGCAACCCGGAGGCCGAAGAGAAGACCGAGGCCTTTTTCAGCCGCCTCAGCGGTGTGCGCGAACGGCTCTACAAAGACGCCGCCTGCTACCTGCGCAACGACCCCGCCGCCAAGTCGCTCGAGGAAGTCATCATCTCCTATCCCGGCTTCTTCGCCCTCAGCATTCACCGCATCGCCCATGAGCTCTACACGCTCGGCGTACCCCTCATCCCGCGCATCTTCTCCGAATACGCCCACTCCAAGGTCGGCATCGACATCCACCCCGGCGCCACGATTGGTAAGAACCTCTTCATGGATCACGGCACAGGCATCGTCATCGGCGAGACGACCGAGATCGGCAACAACGTCAAGATCTATCAGGGCGTCACGCTCGGCGCCATCTACTTAGAGAAGAAGCTCTCCGAGGTCAAGCGCCACCCGACGGTGGAGGACAACGTGGTCATCTATTCCGGGGCCACCATCCTCGGCGGATCGACCGTCATCGGCCACGATTCGACCATCGGCGGTGGGGCTTGGCTGACGCATAGCGTGATCCCCTATTCGCTCGTGTACAATAAGGTCGACGTGAAGGTCAAGACCGTGAAGGGCTTCGAAGAACCGATCAATTACTCCATCTAAAGATGAAAGCAGATAACATTTTAGGGCTTATCGGAGGCACGCCACACGTCCGGCTGGGACGACTCTTCCCCGACCATGAGGTGTGGATGAAGCTGGAGCGACAGAACCCCGCGGGCAGCATCAAGGATCGCATCGCGCTGGCCATGATCGAGGATGCCGAGCAGCAGGGACTGATTTGCCCGGGCGCCACGCTGATCGAGGCTACGTCTGGCAACACCGGCGTGGGACTGGCCTTTGTGGCTGCCGTGAAAGGCTATCGGCTGATCATCGTCATGCCCGAATCGATGTCCGTCGAGCGTCGGCGACTGATGCAGAGCTATGGCGCCCGGCTAGAGCTGACGCCGCGCGAGAAGGGCATGAAGGGCGCCATTGAACGGGCCAAGGCTCTACTCGCCGAGATCGACGGATCGTGGATGCCGCGTCAGTTCGTGAACCCATCGAATCCTGAGGTACACGCCCGTACGACGGCGCGCGAGATCATGGACGACTTTCCCGAGGGCTTCGACTATTTCGTCACCGGTATTGGCACCGGTGGCCACATCTCGGGCGTGGGGCGTGAGCTGAAGCGTACCTTCCCCAGTGTGCAGATCGTGGGCGTAGAGCCGGCCGATTCGTCCGTGCTGACCGGAGGATGCGCCGGCGCACACCCCATCCAAGGTATCGGGCCGGGCTTTGTGCCTGAGACGCTCGACCGCAACGTGATCGACCGCGTGACGGCCATCACTGGGCCGGACGCTTTCCGGTTTGCACGCCGACTGGCGCGTGAGGAGGGCATCCTCTGCGGCATCTCCACCGGTGCGTCGCTGGCTGCCGTGGAGCGTGTGCTGGCTGGATCGGGCGTGCCGAAACGCGTCCTGACTTTCGGCCTCGACACCGGCGAGCGCTACCTATCGGTCGAAGGACTGTTTACAAACAAGGTCAGACACTAAGGCACGCCTATAGAAGTACCCGGCCAAACTCCACGGCCTCGGCTGAGGCCTCCATCACTCACCTAACGATAAAGATGAAAAGACAACTCCTTGCTGCATGCTGCGCCATCGCCGCGCTGACCGTCGGATGCAGCCCGACGAAACGAGCGGACGACGCTCCGCACACCTTCACGCCCGCCGCTGTCCCCGCTGAATATCGCCAACCTCAGGCCCGCGCCGCCTACCTGGCCATGCACTATTGGGACGGTTTCGACTTCCGCGACACGGCCTTCGTGGGTTCTGCCGCCAGCGTCACCGAAAACGCCCTGACGGACTATTTCAATGCCGTCTTCCCCAACGTCCCGTACGACGTGGCCGCCGCCGGCATCCGCAACCTGCTCGACCGTGCCGTCACGAACCGCGCTATGTACGCCTTCTTCACCTCCAAGATGGAGCAGTACCTCTTCAACCCAGCCTCGCCCATGCGCAACGAGGAGTATTTCATCCCCACGCTGCAACACATGCTGGCCACCGACAGCCTCGACCGCTACCGCAAGGCCCGGGCGCAGGCCATGCTCGAGGAGGTCGTGAAGAACCGCCCCGGCACACCCGCTGCGGACATTCATTATGCCACCGCAAGCGGCGGAACCGGCTCGCTCTACGCCCTGAAGACGGACTTTGTGCTCATCTTCTTCCACAACCTCGACTGCGGCAACTGCCGCCAGCTGGCCGCCGCCATCAGCGCCTCGCCCATCGTCAGCGAGCTGATGAAACGCGGTCGACTGACCGTCTTGGCCATCTATCCGGACATGGCGGCCGACATGTGGCGCCAGTACCTGCCGCAGATGCCTTCCACCTGGACGCACGGCTACGACCGCGATCTGGAGATCGCCAACAACCACACCTACATCCTGCGTGTGTTGCCCGCGCTCTACCTCGTCGACCGCGACCACCGCGTGGTGATGAAAGACGCCGCCTTCCCCTACGTCGAGCAATACTTGGCCAATATCCTCAACCCGCCCTCCCTCATGCAGCCGCGCGCTGCGCAATGAATCGGTGCGCCCGTACCTATTATTATAGGTGGGGCGCATCCCCCATCAACCATCCTCTCAAAAAACAAAACGAAATGAAGAAAAGCATCATCTACACCGGCGGTGGCGACAAAGGCACCACCGCACTCGTGGGCGGCTTTCGCGTGCCCAAAACCCATCCGCGGCTCGAAGCCTACGGCACCATCGACGAACTCAATTCGCACATCGGCCTGCTCATGGCCGACGTTGACGACCCCGAGACGCTCGACACGCTCCGCTTCGTGCAACACAAACTCTTCACCGTCGGCTCCTACCTGGCCACCGACCCCACCAAGACCGACTTCCGGATCGAGAGTCGTGTCACACCCGAGGCCATCCAACGCATCGAGTCGGCCATCGACCGCATCGACGGCCAGCTGCCCCGCCTGAACGCCTTCGTGCTGCCCGGTGGCAACCGCGCCTCGGCCCAGGCGCACGTTTGCCGCACCGTCTGCCGCCGCGCCGAGCGTTGCATCTATCGACTGACCGAGACCGGCGCCGAGGTCGAGGAGCCCGTCCTCATCTTCATGAACCGCCTTTCAGATCTGCTCTTCGTCATCGGTCGCAACGAGTGCGTCCGCCGTGGCGACGACGAAATCATCTGGGACAGTAAGGAAGGCGCCTGAGGCAGCGGGATCAACTGTCGATCGCCTTCCCCCGTCCCGTGGCGGGACAGCATCTCAATGGCCATTTTGGTCTCGTCCCGTGGCGGGACGGCGTCTCAACGGCCATTTTGGTCTCGTCCCGTGGCGGGATAGCGTCTCAACGGCCATTTTGGTCTCATCCCGTGGCGGGATGGCGTCTCAATGGCCATTTTGGCCTCGTCATGCGACATGATAGCGTCTCAATGGCCATTTTGGTCTCGTCCCGTGGCGGGATGGCGTCTCAATGGCCATTTTGGCCTCGTCATGCGGCATGACGGCGTCTCAATGGCCATTTTGGTCTCGTCATGCGGCATGATGGCGTCTCAATGGCCATTTTGGCCTCGTCATGCGACATGACGGCGTCTCAACGGCCATTTTGGTCTCGTCATGCGACATGATGACAGGGACGCATCCGACATTTTCCGCTTTTCGTTTTCCATTCCTCGCTTATGGCTTGCAAGTGATTATATTAAGTCTACTTTTGCGCGCCTTTCACGTGGGGGCACTTCGCCTGCACGGAGAGAAGGATAAATGACAATCTAAACAGTATAAAAAAGGAGACTTCATGTATTGGACATTAGAGTTGGCTTCCAAACTGGAAGATGCCCCTTGGCCTGCCTCCAAGGACGAGTTGATTGACTACGCACAACGTTCCGGCGCCCCGCTCGAGGTGATCGAGAACCTGCAAGAAATGGAGGATGAAGGCGAGGTCTACGAAAGCATAGAGGACATATGGCCGGATTACCCCAGTAAGGAAGATTTCTTCTTCAACGAAGAGGAATATTGAAACCGAGAGAAAATGATGGAGCTGCAGGCCAATGCGCGCTTGCAGCTCTTTTTTCGTTTGTCCGGATACAATTTTACCCGCCTGTGATGAGTTGTATTATACGCATACCCCCCTCTCTCTGTGTGTAGGTTGAGAATGAAGAATTATCGTTTTTGGACACTCTGGCTTAACCTCCTGCTGTGTGCGACGGTCGTCGTGGCGCAGACGGACGCCCCGCTGAACCATTATTTCACGGCCATGACGGCCTACAACCCCGCCGCGGTGGGAATGCAAAGCGAGATCAAGGCCACGGCCCTCTACCGCCTGCAATGGGTCGGGTTGGACGAGGGCGCACCCAAGTCCATCTTCGTGGCCGCCGACATGCCTTATCGATTCCGAGAGACGCAAAACGGTGTCGGCATCATCCTCTTCAACGACGACAAAAGCACCCTCTATAAAGATATGTATGCCGCTGCGCAGCTGGCTCACAAGCGACGCCTTGGCAAGGGCACACTCAGTATTGGCCTGCAAGTAGGCATGGTCAACAGTACCTACCAAGGCTCCAAAGCGCGGCCCGTGCCCGAAGGTGCGGACGGCAGTGCGGACCATGCGTCCGAGGACGACGCCATCCCTAAGGAAGACCTTACGGCCAAGGGCCTCGACCTGGCCGCCGGAGTGATGTACTCCACCGACAGATACTACATCGGTCTGGCCTCGACCCATCTCACGGCACCCACACTGCAGCTGAACGACAACTTCGGACGTAAGGTGATGCGCGAATACAATTTGATGGCTGGATACAATATCACTCTGCGCAACCCGTTGGTGGAATTGCGTCCGTCGCTGCTGGTGCGGTCTGATCTGCACATGTCAGTCGGCGACGTGACCCTCAGAGCCATTTATAAGAAGATGTTCAACGGGGGGCTCGGCGTGCGTGTCACGGACAGCGGTACGACAAATGGCATCCTCTATCTGGGCGCCGACATTGCCGGCTTTCGCGTCAGCTACGCGTATGAATATCCCTTTTCAGCGCTCTCCCGAACGACCTTCGGCAGTCACGAAGCCGTCGTCACCTATCGCCTGCAGCTGAACCTGCCCAAGGGGGGGCGAAACAGGCACAAGAGCATCAGAATATTGTAAGACAGAGAATATAGACACATAGAGACGATGATAAAGAAGATAGCGATCATGGGCGTGGCGGCATGGCTGCTCACAGCGTGCGGGAAAATGCTTTCCGGTGACGGTGGCGAACTGGTCGGCGCCAGAATGGCCTCCTACAACGAGCCGAGCCCTTACGGAATGGTGCTCATCAAACGCGGATCCTTTGAGATGGGACCTTCTGACAGAGACAGTTTGTGGGGATTCGAGCCGGATACGCGCGGCGTCTCGTTCGAATCTTTTTGGATGGACGAGACGGAAATCACCAACGCCCAGTATCGCCAATTCGTTTACTGGGTGCGCGACTCCATCATCCGCACCCGTCTGGCCGATCCTGCTTACGGCGGCAATGAGCTCTTTATGATCACCGAGGATAAGTTCGGAGACCCCGTCACACCGCACCTCGACTGGTCGCGCCCCATCCCCTGGAAGCGCGCTAACGAAGACGAACGCCGCGCCATCGAGAGTGTCTACTACACGCATCCCGTGACGGGCGATCGCAGTCTTGACGCCCGACAGATGAACTACAAATACGAATGGTTTGACTACACCGCCGCCGCGCTGCGTCGCAATCGCATCGATCCAGCCGAACGCGAGCGCAACACGGACTATCAAGTCGATCCGAACGAGGTGGTGATGATCTCCAAAGACACCGCCTTCTTCGACGCCGAAGGGCGCCCCGTCAATCAGACCATCACGCGCCCCCTCAGCAGCCCGTTCGACTTCCTCAATACACGCATCGTCAATATCTACCCCGACGAGACGAGCTGGGTGAACGACTTCAAGAATGCCCATAACGAGCCGTATCTGAAGATGTATTTCACGCATCCGGGCTACGACGATTACCCCGTCGTGGGCGTATCGTGGGAGCAGGCCGAGGCCTTTTGCGTATGGCGTACGGAGTACTATAAGAAGTCGGCTAACCTGCCGCCGGGCACCGTGATCGAACCTTTCCGACTGCCGACTGAGGGCGAGTGGGAATACGCTGCCCGCGCCGGCAAGAGTGAGAACAAATATCCTTGGTCGACCAACGAATTGCAGAACGCCAAAGGCTGCTTTATGGCCAACTTCAAGCCGGGCGATGGCAACTACACCGAGGACGGTCACCTGATCACTTCACGCGTGGCCACCTTCGCTCCGAACGAGTTCGGACTCTACGACATGGCCGGCAATGTGGCCGAATGGACCTCGTCGGTCTACACCGAATCAGGTCTTAGTCAGACGAGCGATCTCAACCCCGACCTGCACTATCACGCCGCCAAAGAAGACCCCTACGAAATGAAGAAGAAGGTGGTCCGCGGTGGATCGTGGAAAGACGTGGCCGAGTTTATCCGTTCCGACCGTCGCACGTTTGAGTATCAGAACGAGACGCGCTCCTACATCGGCTTCCGCTGCGTTCGCACACAGGTCGGATTCTCCAATGCCAAAGGCAAGGGCAACAGCAACAAGAGCAAAAAGAAGAAGTAAACACTTATCCCCCTCCAATAATTAATCAGCGATATGGGAAAATATAGAAGATATAAGAACCGGATGGAGATGTTCCTCTCGTCCGAAAACGGCAAACGGACGTTGAACTTTGTCTATAGCTGGGGCGCATCCATCGTCATCATCGGTGCATTGTTCAAGATCCTGCACCACCCGCTGGGCAGCCCCATCCTGTCCGTGGCGATGGTTACGGAGGCCCTCGTGTTCTTCATTTCAGCCTTTGAGCGACCGTCCAACGAATACCATTGGGAAGAGGTCTTCCCCGTGTTGAAGTCCAAGAATCCACTCGACCGACCCGAGTTCGGTGGCAGTGGCAATGGCGGGAGCAATGGCAGCGGATCGATCGTAGTCGGCGACTTATCCGGTCTGCAAGGTCTTGGCGGTAGCGACAATAGCCAGGGTCTTGGCGGCAGCTCGATTGTCCTCGGCGATTTGTCGGGCTTGCAGGGCGGAGGCAGTGCGCCGCTCACAGGCAATGCGCGCGCGGCTCGTAGCGCTGAGATCGGTATGGCGGCGATGGGGCTGAATGTTTCCGAGGAGGATACGCGCAGCCTTAGCGAGAGTATCAAGAAGCTGGGTGACGCCGCTGAACAAATCGCTCACATGGCCGATCTGACGGAGGCCACAAAGACCTACATCGAGCAGATCACGGGCGTATCGGCCAACTTGGAGCGCTTCAGCACCGTGACGCAATCGCTGAGCGACGTATCCGACACGATCGTCAATTCCTATCGCTCCATCGCTGCGGCCACGACGACCGAGGGCACGGAGGAGCAGACCGTCGGTTATGTGCAGCAGATGGAGCAACTCAACCGCAGCCTCTCGGGCATGAACGAGTTCTATTCGGCCCACCTCGACGGTCTCCGTGCACAGATGGATACCATCCGACAGATCAACGACGGCTTGGGTCGCATCCGCGACATGTACAACAACTCCGTGATGGACAGCACCGCCTTCCGCAACGAGAACGAGCGTATGGCGCAACTGCTCTCGCAGCTGAATCAGGTTTACGGCCGACTCTTGCAGGCCATGACGATCAACATGGCGGCTCCGGGAGGCAACATGTATCCCCCGCAGCAGCCCATGTATCCGCCCCAAGGTGCACCGGCCGCCTATCCGCCGCAGGGTGGCTACACGCAGCAGCCGCCCTACACACAACAGCCGATGAGATAATAGTCGACGAACAGAGACCGATCTACCCACAGTATAATGTCAGGAATATCAAACAATCCCAATTCGCCGCGCCAGAAGATGATCAATCTGATGTACCTCGTTTTCATTGCCATGATGGCCATGAACGATACATCGTCGGAGGTGCTCAGTGGGTTCGAGCTGGTGGAGAAGAGCCTGCGCGAATCGACCGCTACGGCCGCCGATCGCAACCGCAAGACGCTGGAGGAATTGGAGGCCGCCAACCGAGTGAACCCGACCAAGGTCGGCGAGTGGTACAAGAAAGGCGTGGAGGTCAAGAAGCAGTCAGACGAACTCTTCGAGTACATCCAGCAACTCAAGCTCCGCATCATCCGCCAAGCCGACGGAAAGGATGCGAACGTGGACCAACTACAACACAAGGAAGACCTCGACGCCGCGTCGGAGATCATGCTCTCGCCGATGGGCAGCGAGGCTGCTAAGCTGAAGAAGCGACTGGAGGCTTACCGCGCGGCGATGAGTCGCATGGTGGACGACCCCGAGAAACGCACCATGTTGGAGCGGGCGATCGACACGAAGGTGCCCGGCAAGTCGGGCCTCAACCTACGCTCTTGGGAGACGGCGCTCTTTGAGAACATGCCCATGGCGTCGGCTGTCACCATACTGACGAAGTATCAGAACGACATCCGCTACGTCGAGGGAGAGGCCCTCGCGTCCATCGCTCGCAGTGTGGATGTGGGCGACTATCGCGTGAATAAGATCGTGGCGCAGGTGGTGCCCAAGAGTCAGATTGTCATGAGCGGCACGCCCTACGAAGCGGCCATCGTCCTCTCGGCCATCGACTCCACGCAGCGCCCGCAACTCTTCATCGGTCCGCGCGGCAGCGAGCGCGAGGTGGTCGGCTACGACGGCACGTACACCGTCGGCACCGGAGCCACCGGTACGTTCCCCGTCCAAGGCTACCTCAAGGTGCCCGGCAAGGATCCGTATTACTTCAGCAGCGAATACTCCGTATCGGCCAAGACGGCCACCGTGGCATCGGCCCTGATGCGTGTGCTTTACGCTGGCCGCGTGCGAGAGAACGAGATCGAGATCGCCGTGCCGGGCGTGGCCAGTGGCGACGTGACGGCCACGATGACTAACGGCCAGATCCGCACCGAGAACGGCAAGCGCTACGCCGTGCCCAACATGGGCGCTCGCGAGGCCGTGATCTCCGTATCGGCCAAGATCGGCGGCGTGTCGGCCAAGATCGGCGACTTCACTTTCAAGGTGCGCCAGCTGCCCAAGGCCCAGCCCTACATCTTATATAAGGATGCCAACGGCACCACGCGTAAGTTCACCGGCGGACGCATCTCCAAGCGCGCCCTGCTCGACGCCGTCGGCCTGCAATCGGCTATCGACGACGGCATCCTCGACATCGAGTGCCGCGTGAAGCAATTCACACTCACCTACTCCGACTCGATGGGCAACTCGCTCATGGAGGTGTCGCAGGGCGGCTCCTTCACCGAGAGGCAAAAGAACTACATCCGCAACCTGCAACGCGGCAAGCAGTTCTACATCAAGTCCGTCTCCGTCACGCCCGAGGGCGTAGAGCAAGAGCCGATTGTCTTCGACGTCATTGTGCAGTAAGAGGGTAGTTAGAAGTAGTAAGAGGGTAGTTAGAAGTGGGCTTCAACGTCGCTCAAACAGATAAACGCATAAACAGATAAACAGATAAACGAAGACATGAATCGGATTGGCTTTTTAGCGCTCCTCGCGGGCGTTTGGATGATGCTCACCCCCGCCATGCAGGCGCAGGAAGACGGCGGACGGCCCGCGCGCCGATCGCCACAGATGGGGCGTAGCAGCGAACGTAACCGACAAAATGACAGCGATGGCGATCTGCCCGAGCTTACCGTCCGCGCCCAGCACCTCAACGATCAGCTGACGCAAGAGGTGGGCAACGCCCGCTGGATGCGCATCATCTACCGCGAGCTGAACATGCTGGAGGACAAAAACGCGCCGCTTTATTATCCCGTCACGCCGATCAATGGCACGCAAAACCTCTTCACGACCATCTTCCGACTCGTGGCCGATGGCAAGCTGCCGGCCTACGAGTATTTGGACGGTTACGAGGCCTTTGACGACGCGCATTTGGTCGATTTCAAGTCTGTCCTGGATCGCTTCTCGATCATGTTTCAAACCTCATCCGGGCGCGACGGCCGCACGCGTTATGTGATCAACGACAGCGACGTCCCCTCTGGCGAAGTGCGCGCCTTTTATGTCAAAGAGGCGTGGTATTTCGATCAAAACAACTCTGTCTTTGACGTGAAAACGCTCGCCATTAGCCCCATCATCTTCTATGAGGGCGACATGGGCACGGAGCGTACGCCGATGTTTTGGGTGCTCTACGAGGAGGTACGGCCGTACGTCTCGAACACGTACATCATGACCTCGAACATGAACAACGCCAAGACGTTCACCATCGACGACTACTTCCGTCGCCGCATGTTCGACGGCAAGATCATCAAGACCGAGAATCTGCTCAACGTACCGCTGCAGGCCTACTGCCCGACGCCCGACTCGATGGCGCGTGAGCAGCAGAAGATCGAGGATCAGCTGCAGGCCTTCAACAAGAACCTCTGGTTCCAGCCGGACACCACGGCGCAGGTGGCCGCCACGAGCAAGACGAAGAAGAGCGCACGCCGCGGATCGTCTGTCAAAAAGTCCGATTCATCCGATAAGGAATCGACCGCCAAGCCGAAGGCCGAGAAGGCAGCCAAGGCGCCAAAGGCTCCCAAGGTGAAGGCCGAGAAGTCGGCCGGAGCCACCCGCAGCGTCCGTCGCAGACGGTAGGGGCGTCTACGGACGCCGGCGAGTTAAGCCGGGTACATGATGGGGAAATCCCAACGTGTACCCGGCTTTAGTTTTTAGCTGTTAGATTTTCGATGTACCGCGGTAGGGGCGTATTGCATACGCCCCTACGTGTACCCGGCTGTCGGATCATTCGGCCCCGTTGGGCCGTGTGGTGGGGCGTATGCAATACGCCCCTACATGTACTCGGCAAACTTCCCTGCCCCGGCAGGGGCGTATGCAATACGCCCCTACATGTACCCGGCAAACTTGGCTGGCGTCCCTGACGCCTATTCCTCCGGCAGCTTGATGTCGGGATCGCCGTCGTCCGGTTTCTTCGGATCCTTCGGCTTCTCGTCCGGCTTCTTGGGCTGTTCGCCACCGGGCTTCTCCGGCTGCTTCGGATCCTTAGGGTTCTTGGGCGTGTCGGGCTGTTTGGGCTCTTTCGGATCCTTGGGAGTCTTCGGTTCCTTCGGCTCTTTGGGCAGCTTGGGTTCCTTCGGCTCTTTGGGCTCCTTCTTCTTCGTCTCCGGACGCTCGGCCAGGAGGGCCTGCTGTATGTCCGCATTGATGCTGCTCATCAGACGTTTATAGGGCGCTTCGCCGCCGAGTGTGGCCAGTGCGTTGATCGTGTGGGCCAGGCGGCGATACTCATCGTCGAGGGCGATACGCTTCTCCTTGGTTTGGCCCACGAGATCCATGTTGCGCTGCGTACGGGCGTTGTAGGCGGCTTCAAATTTCTTGTTCGCGTCCTTGAGCTCGTCCAGCCATTTGTCGGCACCGATAAGCGTCAGTTTGGCCTTTGCGTCGGCCACCTCCAAGTCGCTGACGATGTTGGAGACGGTGGCCGTTTCTTCGCGTAAGGGCTTCGTTTGCGGCGCCTTGTCGTACTTCAGCAGGATGGCCTGTAGCTGTTGCGCGGCCGTCGCCTTGGCCTCCTCGGGGAAGCCGGTGAAGACGCGCACGTGTCCGTAAAGCCCTATCAGGGCCTTGTCGCGTCGCTCGTCGAGCTTGTTCAGCTCTTTCGTGTCCACATCGCCACGCATGGGTTGCACGGCCGCGTCGAAAGCCTTGTACTTCTCATCGAAGACCTTGGCCGCATCTTTCAGCTTCAGCGTCTCCAGATCTTCCTGAGAGAGGAACAGTTGCACATTCGTCATCGCCTGATAGAAATTCATCAGGCGGAGCTTGGTGAGATTGAAGTAAAGTATCATTTCTGTAAAATTTAGAATGTAATCCTGTAATTGTAGTAAGCAACACGCCCAACTGACATCCATTGAAGGCGTTTCCTTGAGTAATTTTCACCGACGGACTTCTTTTGGAGGAATTTCCTTGAGTAATTTTCACCGACGACTCTCTTTTGGAGGAATTTCTCCGAGTAAATTCGTCCAAAAGCATTCGGTCGGAGGAATTTCCCCGAAGAAATTCGTTCAAAAGCATTCGGTTGGAGGAATTTCTCCGAAGAAACGCCTTCGCCAGCCTTCAGCCGGGGCGTATGGCCCAAAGCGGCGGCGAAGGAAAGGAAAAAGATCGTTTGGCGGCCGGGGGAAAACGGTGAACGAAAAACGAAGGCCGGATATCCGCATTCGGGGTACCCGGCCAACGATTCAACGATTCAACAACTCAACATCAATCCACGAACACCTTCTCGGTGTGTGTGCCTGCGCGGACCACGTAGACGCCTTGATTCAAGCGTGGGGCGACTTTATGTATTCCTACTTTTTATGCGCATAGCTGTCATTTACTTCTTCTTTTGATGTATGACAATATCCTCACCGATGACCTTTCCGCGAACCCTTATAACAAGATCTCTATTTCTGCCACTGTCGTTCTCATCAATACGGATATGTTTCAACTCTCCTGTATCCATGATGTTGAACCATCCTCCAATCACTTCGATTGTATCGGCCAAATTTGTCGGATTATTAACATTCCAATACACGCAACAGCTATCGGCGTCGGCCGGAATGTAGACCGACCTACTTGTCACCCGCTGCATACTGTATAATCTAACCTCCTTTCGTCCATTGATCCTGACATAGTTTATCAGGGTGCCGATACTCGTGCCGACTTCTAATTGATGCGCAGAAGCATCCACATCGAAACGGTTAGGGGTTGTAAAGCGCCAATTTTCCTTATCACATCCCACTGCTGCGAACAGCAGCAGGATGGCAACTACAACTAATGATTTTGTGTGCATAGCAGCCGCGTTTACTTTTTGCTGATCTCCATTCTTTGAAGGTGATTCTTATATCCTCTATATCCTTCAAACCCCTTATACCAAACATTGTAATACTCTACGTATTCCTCTGTTCCAATTCATAAATCGGCTTGAAATAGCTTCCGCTTCCTTCAGGTCGATGAAGTATTCACCCTGAACGGATGAATTGCCACTCACTTTCTGATTGCTCAGAACACTGTCGTTTCGCTCCGGTATTCCGGTCTGCGCATCTTCTGTACATGAGAGCACGGCCAACAATACCAGAATCACTGTAGATAAAGTCAATGATTTCATAATATGTTGTGTTTTGAATTACAGGGGCAAAATTGGCTTCATGCAACAGAAACACAAAACAGAACCCCCCAAAACGGATCTGCAACCTGTATTTTTAACAATACAAGAGCGAAAGAAGAGAAAAACGGGCTCTCACATAATACAAAGGGAAAATCATCACCGTCGATCCCTATCCAGGGTGCCGCTTTGCTCTATCCCGGGCTGGTGATGAACTGTCCCTTCGGGGCGCATCCGGTACGCACAAAATAAGGGCGTCCACAAGGGCCGCCCCCTACGCGGCGCCATAGCGGATGTAGACGTGGGCCGAGGGCGTGAAGACGTCGTCCTTATCGGCGGAATAAGGACGGGATGGGCATAGCAGCCACCTCAGCTGTGGGTTGATTCTCTTGAGGCGCGCCTAAAGTCTCATGCTGTTAGCCCGCAACCGCTCCACAAGCAGTTTGATCCGCACCACGACGAAGGCGTAGGCCAGCCGAGGCAGGATGATCCAAAGCCACGGGGCACCGAGGGCGCCGAAGAGGATCGTGTCCTCCAGCAGGGAGTGCGAGACGGCCAGATGGTGGTTCAGTAGGTCGCAACTGCGGCGCGAGATGGCGTCTTGCTTTAGCTGCTCCATCATGATCGCGCTGCCGTAGCTCAGGCCCACGATGTTACCCACGAGCCAGAGGAAGGAGCATTCGCGGGGCAGGCCGAAGAAGTCCATCACCGGGGCCATGCGGTGCGAGAGGCCGCGCGGGAGGTCGAACTCGTCGAGGATGTAATGCAGGATCATGAGCGAGGGAACGATGGCGGCGAAGAGTAGCGCGATGCGTAGCGAACTGCGCAGCCACAGCACGAGGACGTCGCCGATGGAGTGGCTCACGGCTACGGCGTCCGTGATGGCGAGGGGTGCGTCGTAGGCGCCGTGGGGCATGAGGTGGTGCACGGTGAAGGCCATGACGAAGCTCATCGTAATGCGCAGCACGAACATGCCCGCGAAGGTCGACCCCGTGCGGCCCTGTACGGCGCACTCCACGGGTAGGCTGTGCGAGAGGAGGCACATGAGCGAGAGGATGGTCAGCTGGCGCACCGTCAGCGGCATGGAGGTCATCAGCGCGATAGGCGCGTAGAGCGGCGTGAAGATGCTCGTCAGGAAGACGATGGCGGCCTCGCCCGGCAGCCCGATCAGGCTGAAGGCGGGCGCCAGAAATCCCGACGCTTGGCTGAGCAGCCCGGAGTATTGAAGCAGTCGTACGGCCAGCGAGACGGGCAGGATGATCTTGAGCAACCATAGGCACGTCCGGGCCGCCTTGGGCAGCGCCCGACGCACGCACCGCCACACCCTCTGCCCGATGGTCCCTTCTACGAGTGACATGGTTTTTCTACTCCGACGGGGGCTTTATTTCTTGAACATGCGGTCCATCTCGCGGCGATCGTCGCGCTCGCGGATCGACTGCCGCTTGTCGTACTCCTTCTTGCCTCGGGCGATGGCCAGGACGAGCTTGGCCAGTCCGCGTTCGTTGATGAAGAGGCGCGTCGGCACGAGGGTGAAGCCGCGATCCTTGGCGGCCGTCTGCAGTCGGCGGATCTCCTTGCGGTTGAGCAGCAGCTTGCGGTCGCGGCGCGGCGCGTGGTTGTTGTAGGTGCCGAAGAAGTATTCGGCCACGTACATATTCTTCACCCACACCTCGCCGTGCTCGACGATGGCGAAGGTGTCCACAAGGCTGGCCTTGCCTAGGCGGATGGACTTGATCTCTGTGCCCGTCAGTACAAGGCCGGCAGTGAAGGTCTCGAGCAGCTCGTAGTCGAACGAGGCGCGTTTATTCTTTATCGTGATTTGGTTCGTAGGTTTCTCTTTAGCCATGATGAATGAATTGGAGTGGGGGCGAATGGCATTCGCCCGTGTCAATTAAAAGCGGAGCCCCGGCATCAGTGTGAACAGGAGGAAGGAGATGATGGCCGGTGTACCGATAATGATAAACGAGGCAAGGGTCGTGAACTTCAGCTGCACCTCGTTGTCCACATGTAGGTAGTTCACTGCGCCCGCCCAGATCATATAAATGGTGTACAGCGCGGGGATGCGCAGGAAGATCAGCTCGGGGAAGAACGATTGCACAATTTCGATCACGAACAGCAGCGACGAGGAGTAGCCGACGAAGGGCTGGATGAGTCGCATGCTGCGCGGACGTTTGAAGACGAGTGCCCACAGTTCGTTCAGCAGGTACGACGCTAGGAAGAAGCCCCCGGCCGAGGCTACAATCGCTTTGATGGTCGACTTGAGGGCGATCACGAAGTCGAACTCTGGGCCCGTGAAGAGCATACCGACAAACGCCGCCAGCGCGATGAGTCCAATCATAGGGTAGAGGAAATGCGAGAGAAAGTCGTCGTCATTCTCCTTCACCTTTTTGTGACTCAGCGCCTCCCACGCGTCCATCGGGCGGAACGTAAAGGCGACTAAACGGAGGAATACAGCTTTGAACATAGGTGTTTATCTTGTTTTGAGAGCGGGCAAAAATACACGGAATAGGTGGCAGACAAAGTGAGGCGATCAGACCGCGCAGCAGCTTGTGCCGACTTGCATTTCAGGGAGCAGCATGAGGCCGTGGGCCTAAGCCCTAATGCCCTGATCCGGCTTTAATCGTAGCTTTGTGCCATCAATGATCAGTTGATCATCACGTTTCATCTCAAAAACAAATTATATGAGCAAGACAGTTGAATTATTGGGTGCACAGGCAGACTACTACCTGGCCCACGAGTGCAAAACCATCGACAAGAGCCTGATTTACGCGCCGGGACCCGACGCCATCGATCGCATTTGGCTCGATTCCGACCGCAATCCGCAGACGTTGAACAGCATCGCCGCCCTCTACGACCACGGCCGCTTGGCTGGTACGGGATACGTCTCCATCCTCCCCGTTGACCAGGGTATCGAGCACTCTGCCGGCGCATCTTTCGCCCCGAACCCCGTCTACTTCGATCCCGAAAACATCGTCAAGCTGGCTATCGAAGGCGGTTGCAACGCCGTGGCCTCCACGTACGGTGTCCTTGGCGCTGTGGCTCGTAAGTATGCCCACAAGATCCCCTTCGTAGTGAAGATCAATCACAACGAACTGCTGACTTACCCCAACACCTACGATCAGGTGATGTTCGGTACCATCAAGGAGGCATGGGACATGGGTGCCGTAGCCGTGGGAGCCACCATCTACTTCGGTTCCGAAGAGAGCCGTCGCCAGATTGTGGACGTAGCCAAGGCTTTCGCTTATGCGCATGAGCTGGGTATGGCCACCATCCTCTGGTGCTACCTGCGCAACAACGGCTTCAAGAAGGACGGCACAGACTACCATGCTGCCGCCGATCTCACGGGGCAGGCTAACCACCTCGGCGTAACCATCCAGGCCGACATCGTGAAGCAGAAGCTCCCCACCAACAACGGCGGCTTCAAGGCCATCAAGTTTGGCCGCACCTCCGACAAGGTGTACACCGAGCTCTCCTCCGATCACCCCATCGATCTCTGCCGCTACCAAGTAGCTAACGGCTACATGGGACGCGTCGGCCTGATCAACTCTGGCGGCGAATCGCACGGAGCGGGCGACTTGGAGGAGGCTGTTATCACGGCCGTAGTCAACAAGCGCGCCGGTGGTATGGGTCTCATCAGCGGTCGCAAGGCCTTCCAGAAACCGATGAACGAGGGCGTAAAGCTGCTCAACGCCATCCAGGACGTTTATCTCGATCCGTCGATCACCCTCGCATAACCCTGGGAGACGAGAGACATGAAGAAGATCGTATTGCTGCGCCACGGCGAAAGCCAGTGGAACAAGGAAAATCGCTTCACGGGCTGGACAGACGTCGACCTGAGCGAGAAGGGTGTGGCCGAAGCAGAGAAGGCGGGCGACGCACTCCGTGACGCGGGCTTTGCCTTCGGCATGGCCTACACATCCTACCTCAAACGTGCCGTCAAGACGCTCAACTGCGTGCTGGATCGTATGAACGAGGACTGGATTCCGGTGGAGAAAACGTGGCGCCTCAACGAGAAGCACTACGGTACGCTCCAGGGCCTGAACAAGAGCGAAACGGCGGCCAAATACGGCGACGAGCAGGTGCATATCTGGCGTCGCAGCTACGACATTGCCCCCGTGGCCATGGAGGCTGACGACCCCCGTAACCCCGAAAAGGACCCACGCTACGCGGGCGTCCCCGACGAGTATCTGCCGCGCACCGAGTCGCTCAAGGACGCCATCGCGCGCGTCATGCCTTACTGGGAATGCGTCATTTTCCCCTCCCTCAAGCAGCACGATAACCTCTTGGTCGTGGCGCACGGCAACAGCCTGCGTGGCATCGTGAAGCACCTCAAAGGCATCTCCGATACGGATATAGCCTCGCTGAACTTGCCCACGGCGGTGCCTTACGTGTTTGAGTTCGACGACAAACTGAACCTGACGAAGGACTATTTCTTGGGGGATCCCGAGGAAGTGCGCAAGCTGATGGAGGCTGTAGCCAAGCAAGGCGCGGCCAAGAAATGATCGGATAAGTGGCGGTCGAGGCGCATCGCCCGACTCGCATAGATGATAAGGTTCGCGTGCGAACGGATGGAGGAGATGCTCCTCGCCGTCGTGCGCGAACCTGTTTTATGGGGGCTCTTGAAATGAATTTCGATCCCCCTCATGCGACGAATGGCCGGGTACCTGAGGAAAATGTTCCTCGTAGGTGCTCGGCCATTGCTCATTTACGCCGTTTGGTTATGCTGCTTCCGTCACTTCATCTTCAGCGTGAGGATCGTCACCGAGTTGGCGGGGAAGACGTAGACCATCGGCCAGCGGGGGAGGCGCACGTTGCGGATCACGGGCATGACGGCCGTCGGTTGGAGGGGCGTATTGCGGGCCGTGGGGGGAGCGGCGAGGCTGACGATGTGCGCCGAGGTGGCGACGCTGCCACCTTCGATGCGTAGCGCTGTCCGCTCGTCGTGCTGCGTGGTGTTCGCCACCTTGAGGATGATCGTGCCACTGTTCGGATCGGAGGTCGCCACGGCCACTAACGACGGCCGGGAGGGCGCCGCAGCCTCGATCACCCGTACATTGTTGATATAGCCGCGAATGGCCTCGTCGACACATTCCACCTTGGCCTCCATCCAGCCCGGTGAGCGCATGATCTCGATGGGGCCTGCCAGGACGCGATCCAGGGTGCCAGACTCATGAATGAGGCATACGGTGCTGTCGGTCAGCTCGAAAACGATCGCGTCGCGGAGTGCTCCGGTGCGACCATTATCGCGGATCCGTAGCCGGACGGAGCCCGAGGCGCCGTTCATTTTGCGCATCAGACGCGCCGAGAGGCTGCCGTTATACGTCCGTGACGAACTGCCGCGCAGGGTGTCTGCCGACTCGACCGCAAAGGCGTCACCGACGACCGCTACCGAGGCTTTGCCGTACGTCAGGAGGGGCTTGCGGGCCGTGGTGACGTTCGTGGTGAGGAGCCGTCGGCCACGGTGATCGGCGAAGAGTTGCCAGACGTAATACGAGGGCGTGCGCACCAGTCGGCCCATGCCCGCCAGGAGCAGTCCGCCCGTGCTCGGCGTGCCGATGAGTGGCGTGTAGGAGAGACCGCGGACACAGCCCGGCCGACGCTCCACGCCGATGAGGAACGCCGCCTCACCGACGGCCGCGCGCATCGTCCCGGCGTCGTCCGTCCCGGACGTCCCGAAAGCGTCGGCATAGGTTGCCGAGGACAAATAGCGACCCACGCTGTCGGAGGTGAAGAGGTCGCTCTGCGTCATCATCAAATCCGCGTCCATGAGGTACTTAGGTCCGCTCTCGTCGGCCTTTATCATCACGGGGCGTATGTTCAGGTCTTGGCAGAGGCGGGTGTATTCGCTGGCCGTGACCCGCCGCGACCCATCGTCGGCCATCATCCGGCCGGAGAAGCGGATGAAGCGTGGCCGTAGGTCCGTGATCGCCTCGATGAGGTCCGTCCGGAGCCCCATGGGCCGGTTGCGCCACGTTTTTTGTGGGAAAAGGGCGACCATATCTAAGCCGAACGATGCGCCGCTGTCCGTCTCGAAGACGAGCGTGGCGCCGCACACGCTGTCGGTGGCCGTAAAGGTGTGCCGGAGCGTAGTCCACGCGTCGGGGAGGGTCAGCCGGAGCGGCTCGGCCAGCATGCGCCCGGCCAGGGAGTCGCGCAGCGAGATGGTGAGCGACCGGCCGACCGTGCCATGCAGGTAACACGTCAATTCGAAGTGCTCGCCGCGTGCCGCAGCCGCTCCCCGCGACACATCCGCCACCACGCCGCCGCGCACAAGCAGCGACCGTCGGTTCGTTTCGCTCAGTGGCGCGCGGGCATCAATCGTCAGCGCCGAACCCGTCGTCAGGGCGCGCCATCCAGCGATCGAATCCGTCGCCGAGGGGCCATCCACCTCGAAACTACCATTCGTAATCATGTCCGCCGACCACTCGTCGGGGCGGACCGTACCGTCGGCCGCCTCGGACGTCACCCCGTAGAGGTCGCGATCAACGGCCACCGTCGGCCGATCCAGATCGATCGTAATGGTAGAAGTAGTCGGCATCTCGGGGCGGCACGCCCCCAGTATGCCAGCGGCGAACAGCGCCGCAGCGTATCGTAGGTTCATCTTGCGAGTTCAAATTTATGGCGCAAAAATACGTCGGGATTAGTCGAAAGGTGCGGAATGTGGTGCGAGAGAAAGCTCCGAAGCGCATGGAGTAGCATGCCGCGCCTATCGGATCTATTCCGCAGGCAGATAGAGCGGCTGATCGTATACATTTTCTCACATTCCGCTGAAATAAATACGCCTACCCGATGGGTGGGGCAGGCCTGCGCAATCGCCCGTCCCCTTATTGATCCATTTCTATAAGTAGCAGAAAAAGAGCGGATGAACAGGAAGCCATTTCAGCACATACAGACGCCGAAGATCTTCTTCTTGTGACAAATTATGAGGAGAGAGTAAAAGAGGTAGGAAATGATCCTGTTAGGATGGGTGGCGGAAATATGTACAGTTCTTATTTTTGTGCACTAAAAATAATTGATAGTGAGTCGTTATGAAATCAGAGACTGAGAAAAAAGAGATCATAAAAGAGTATATCTCGAAAGATCTTAGTGAGCGCATTTTGAATAGAGAGATTAATCGGATTTATGATTATATTTATTCCCATAAAAAATCGGGAAGAAGGAACCAAATAGAACATAAAAGAGAGATTTCTAGTATTGTTTCATCAGCAATTGCTAGTACAAAAGCTAATGTAGATGGGCTTGCAGATTTTATTGTTAAAGAGATTAGCGAGAGAGTTAATGAAAATGTGGACGTGTATGGTGATAAAGGATTTTCAGCTAACAGGAAGACGGGAATTTTTGACGAAGATACTAGTGGAAACATAGAGAGTTTCGTTAGTGAATTGGTGGATAAGTTTGTTGATATAATTCAGAGAGAACTGTCAGATCATGTCTTAGAATCAGAAGAGGAAAATAATGTAGGAAAGGTATCAAGAAGCAAGAAAAAAGAAGGGACTACTCTTCAATTGAATGATATATGGAAGAGTATATCAAATTATTTGTATGAATATCTGCGAGGTGTAATAGCAGAAAAGGTAGAAGAAAAAGAAGGGATAAAAAAGAGAGATGGAAGAAAGGATCGAGAAGATAGATATGAGATTTTTTCTTCATTTCAGAATGACGCGGTGAGTATATTTGGAGAATTACAGAGAGAAGATTCTTCGGCTTCGATATTTGAAGAAGTCTACATGCTCAATATTTGCCCTGGAGGAAGAATGGGGAGGGATAATGATCGGATTGTTGATGTTTTTTTTGGTTCGAGGTCTTATGATTATAATGTCAATTTATCTGGATCTAGAAAGGTGTTTCGAGAGCAGGGGGCATCTCTATTATTTATGCGGAATGATGACGGATATATCACGATTAAACTATATCCAGCTCATATAGATTCGGGAGAATCATTGGAAAACTCCATTTTATTGGATGATAGAATTCATCCCCGAAAATTGAAGAATCACCGCTTTATAAAATCTATTTGGAATGATTTTATAACTTATATGACATGTACTTGTTTAGATGGGCATCCCACTTTAAAGATGAGATTTCGTGTGATATTTCTGGAATCAACCAGAACGTTGATAGTCGAAGGAAAAAAACAGCCAAGAAAGATTTGTAATGTGGTTAATGAGGTTCTAAAGAATGCAATAATGATTTTTATAGGTTTTTCTAGTTCATGGCTTGTCACAAGGTGCAATGATTCTCTATGTACTCAGATTGTCATAAACGCACCAATTTTAAATTCAATATCAAAACCAGATACCATGATGGAGCAGCATAATTCGACTTGTTGGCCTGTTAAAAAAGATACTACCTCATTTCTTTATCCAGCTAGTAAATAAGATTTCTCTTCCTCCCCATCTCCCTTAAAAATATGTAGCTCTTGCGGCCCTTTGAGGAGCCCCCGCATAAAAAACCCCCGTCAGGCAGATCCGTAAAGATCTCCTGACGGGAGTTTTTGTGTGATCAACGGCCACCAGACTCGTTGCCGAGAGAGGCCATGTGTGTGACGCGTCGCGGCTTATTCTTCCGGCAGATGGATGTCCGGATTGCCACCTTCGCCGCCGCCCGCCTCGGGCTGTTTGGGTTTCTCGCCGCCTCCGGGCGTGCCACCCCCTTCCGGTTGTTTCGGCTGATCCGGCTTTTTCGGCTCTTCCGTTTCCGGCAGACGAATGTCCGGGTCCTTGTTATCCTTTTCCGGCTTTTTCGGTTTCGGTTCCTTGGGCTTCTTCGGCTCTTTCGGAGCGTTCGGATTCTGCTTCCGCTTCTCGGCAGCGGTCTTTTTCATAGAAAGTCCCTGACGATAAGAGGCGTCAATATCTTCTGCGCGCTCGTTAAAACGTGCAATCAGCTTGGCGATCAGTTCCGGCTCAACAGGAGTCGTTCCATAGACGTATTTGTACTGTAGCACGATCAGGATACGTTCAAAAATCGCATCCGTGCGGCTACGCACAGCGAGCGTTTTGGGCAATTTATTATCGGCCCGCTTCTTCGCCCGCTCGCTATAGAGCGCGTCGAACTCCTTGTTGAGCGTCTCTAACTTCGTGATGTCCGACGAGAGTCCTAACTTAGACACGTCGGTAGCATTCTCTGTCTTTTTGAGGTCGATGAGCATTCCGTCCACATGCATCGTCTCACGATCGAACGACTCTTTCCGGATCCCTGCGTAGGGGTTCATAACGACATTCAGACGCATAGCAGCATCTGATTTTTCTTTCTCCGGAGAAAGCAATCCGTTGCGTACGACACCGAAAATATACTTCAGCAGGCGATCACGTTCCTCATTCTTCTTCAGTAAGAGTTCCGAATTGACGCTCGCTTGGGCCTCCAAATTATTCTCCCTCTCTGTATCAATGCTCTCTTTCCACTCGTTTTTCAGTTCCTCTGGAATACCGAGCTTCGGAAGATCAAACTCTACGACGAAGTCATACATCGCATCGTGATATTTCACGTGCAGCGTATTGTCCAACTTCTTTGTACCAATCTTTTTAATCTCAACTCCTTCCTTCATGGGCTATTGCGTTTTAATTGTATGATGATATGTGTCTTATATTGCTATGCAAGGGTGCGAAAGTATCTCTGTCAAAGTAGAACATCCTCAAAATGGGCAATTTTTTTTGTCCTCCATTGTGGAGAGGTCTAAAACGGTGACCGTTTTTTGCTTCTTCATCATGGTGGGATCCAAAAAGGTGCCATTTTTTGCTTTTCCGCTGCGGAGGACACCTAAATTTGATCAGTTTTGGTCTTATCCGTCGTGGAGGACGCCTAAATTTGATCGGTTTTGGTCTTATCCATCGCGGAGGACACCTAAATTTGATCGATTTTGGTCTTATCCGTTGCGGAGATGCCCAAAACTCGATCAATTTCGGACCTCTCTATTGTGGAGATGTCCAAAACTCGATCAATTTCGGATCTCTCCATCGTGGATATGTCCAAAACTCGATCAATTTAGGACCACTCCGTCGTGGAGATGCCCAAAACTTGATCTATTTAGGACTACTCCGTCGTGGATATGCTCAAAACTTGAGCAATTTAGAGCACCTCCGCCGTGGAGAAGTCTAAATGGTGACCATTTTTTTGTCCTCCATTGTGGAGAGGTCTAAAACGGTGACCATTTTTTTGTCCTCCGTCCTGGGTAGTTCTAAAACGGTGACCATTTTTTTTCCTCCATTGTGGAGAGGTCTAAAACGGTGACCATTTTTTTGTTCTCCATTGTGGAGAGGTCTAAAACGGTGACTATTTTTTTGTCCTCCGTCGTGGGGAGTTCTAAAATGAGCCTCGGATGACAAAGAACGATTCTGCCGCTGCAGTAACGGGCGCAAACATAAACCATTTTTCAAAATGGCAAATAAAAAAATGGATGAGGCGAAAAATTCCGTCTTTTGGATGGCTCACGCGTCCGCCCAATCAGGCACATCCGCCCCATCTTCCCTGGCCTCGGCAGAGGCCTTGATCTTCTTTTGCCTTCTTTTCTTCTATCGAGAGAAGAAAAGAAGGAACTCGCCGGCCTGTGTCTGTCCCCTGTCGGGGCCATTTGGGGGGCGTATTCAATACGCCCCTACAGGCAGGGATGGCGCTTGGTCTTCCTTTCTCCTTTTCCCTCCTTGATGCGCCTAAATATATAGGTGGGAACGGCCTTTTTCTCCGGTAGGCTGTAGGGGCGTATGCAATACGCCCCTCAGATGATCCGTCAGGGACGAGGGAAGGAACCCGTCGGCCTGCGCCTGTTTCCGAAAGGGGATAAATACGGGCATTCGGATTCAATCATTCGATCCTCGCGGATCGTCTGTGGGGCGTATGCAATACGCCCCTACAGGCAGGGATGGCGCTTGGTCTTCCTTTCTCCTTTTCTTTCCTTGATGAAAGAAAAGGAGGCAAAAGAAAATCAAGGCGTCAGGGACGCCGGCCAAATTGGCCGGGTACGGGATGCGTCTATGTAATGTACCGGGCCCATTTTCCCAGCCCCGGCAGGGGCCGTCAGGGACGCCAGCCAAATTGGGCGGGTACGGGATGCGTCTATGTAATGTATTGGGCCCATTTTCCCAGCCCCGGCAGGGGCCGTCAGGGACGCCAGCCAAATTTACCGGGTACCGGTAGGGGCTGCGTATGCGCTCCGCCCCTTAACGGTCTTATGCGATCCGTTATACAAGTGTGCGGGGCGGCTGTGGGTGCTCGTGGGGTGGGGGAGGGGCGTTATGGGGCGTGTTTGGGGCTTAAATGATCTACATATCATCTACTAATTTGAAATTTGATAGAACTTACAATCGTCTATTTTCCAAATGAATAGGGGTATAAAGATGTACTCCGGGATCTACTTTTTATCTCACTGCATTAGGTAGATCGAAAAATAGGGTCGTAACTTTGGCAGTGTACATTACTTATACAAAATAATTTTACTGCCACATGATTAATCGTATTCAGAGCGTGCTCCTCTCGCTCTCTTTCTTGATGATGTCCGCTTGGGGCTTGCAAGCGGAGGATTTGAAGTCGCCCAACGGTCGATTGGTGATGCATTTCGAAGTGGACGGCATGGGCTGCCCCGTCTATACCTTATCTTATAAGGGGAAGCCGGTGATTAAACGCAGTCGGTTGGGCCTCGAGGCGGAGGGCTTCTCGCTGCGCGAAGGTTTCCAACTCCAAAAGGCGGAGACAGCTACTTTCGACGAGACTTGGAAGCCCGTCTGGGGTGAGGTTAGCTCCATCCGCAACCATTACAACGAGCTGGCCGTGACGCTCCATCAGCCGAAGGACGACCGGACTATCCGCATCCGCTTTCGCCTTTACGACGATGGTCTCGGGTTCCGCTACGAATTCCCAGAGCAAAAGAACCTCGTTTACTTCGTTATCAAAGACGAATACTCCGAATTTGCGATGGCGGGAGATCATAAAGCCTTCTGGATTCCGGGCGATTATGACACGCAGGAATATGATTACACCGAGTCGCACCTTTCCGAGATCCGTAAGCTAATGAAGGCGGCCGTCACGTTCAATACGTCGCAGACTCCGTTCTCTCCGACTGGCGTACAGACGGCGCTCATGATGAAGTCAGCAGATGGACTTTACATCAACCTGCATGAGGCGGCGCTGGTGGATTATCCCTGCATGTCGCTTGAGCTGGACGACAAGACGATGACCTTCCGCTCTTGGTTAACCCCCGACGCGCAGGGCAAGAAGGGTTATATGCAGACGCCGTGCCAGTCTCCCTGGCGTACAATCATGGTCAGCGACGACGCGCGTGAGATTCTGGCGTCGAAGTTGACCCTTAACCTCAACGAACCATGTGCCTTAAAAGACGTCTCATGGATCAAGCCAGTGAAATATATCGGCGTTTGGTGGGAAATGATCACGGGCAAATCGACGTGGGCCTACACCAACGACCTTCTCTCGGTACATATCGGCGTGACGGACTACACGAAGGTCAAGCCCAACGGCACCCACGCGGCGAACAACGACAAAGTGCGCCGCTATATCGACTTCGCCGCCAAGCACGGCTTCGATCAGGTGCTCGTCGAGGGCTGGAACATCGGGTGGGAGGACTGGTTTGGCCACTCTAAGGACTACGTTTTCGATTTCCTCACCCCTTACCCCGACTTTGACATCAAGGCGCTCAATGAATATGCCCACTCGAAGGGCGTCAAGCTGATGATGCACCACGAGACCTCCGCCTCCGTCCGCAATTACGAACGCCACATGGAGGAAGCCTATCAATTGATGAACAAATATGGCTACAACGCCGTCAAGAGTGGCTACGTGGGCAACATCATCCCACGCGGCGAACATCACTACGGGCAGTGGATGATCAATCACTACTTATACGCCGTCAAGAAGGCCGCCGAGCACCACATCATGGTCAACGCCCACGAGGCGGTGCGCCCCACGGGCCTCTGTCGGACGTATCCCAACCTGATCGGTAACGAGTCGGCCCGCGGCACGGAATACGAATCGTTTGGCGGTAACAAACCGTTCCACACCACCATACTCCCCTTTACGCGCCTCATGGGCGGCCCGATGGATTACACACCGGGCATCTTTGAGACCCGCATTAAGAACGTCAATCCGGAGAACAATTCGTTTGTGCACTCCACGCTGGCCCGCCAGCTGGCCCTCTTCGTGACGATGTACAGCCCGCTGCAGATGGCGGCCGACCTGCCCGAAAATTATGAGCGCTTCATGGACGCCTTCCAGTTCATCAAAGACGTGGCCGTGGACTGGGACGACTCCAAATATCTGGAGGCCGAGCCGGGCCGTTACATCACCGTGGCCCGTAAGGCCAAGGGCACGAACAACTGGTTCGTAGGCTGCACCGCGAGCGAGAACGGCCACATGGCTAACATCTCGTTCGACTTCCTCGACCCCAAGCGCAAATACACGGCTACCATCTATGCCGACGGTCCGACGGCGCATTACGAGAAGAACCCCCAGGCGTACACCATTAAGAAGATGACCGTGACGAACAAGTCACGCCTGACCCTCCGCGCGGCCTCGGGCGGCGGATTTGCCATCTCAATTATTGAGCAATAAGAACCGTGAGAGGTGTCGATGCGATCCCTGCGTCGGCGCCTCTTCTTGTGTGACACATTTATCTACAAAGCATAATGGAAAAAAGAGAACTATTTAATTGGAAGCGGTGCATTTACCTGCTGCTGGCTGCTCTGCTGCCAGCCCTTGGCGGATATGCACAGAAGATGACGGTTAAAGGCGTCGTCGTAGATGCGACGAACGAACCGATCATTGGTGCAAACGTGGTGGAGAAGGGAACAACGAATGGCATCATTACCGATCTGGACGGCAACTTCACGCTGTCGGTCGAGCGAGGTGCTACGCTCGTTTTCTCCTTCATCGGCTATCAGTCTCAAGAACTTCCGGCCTCCGCACAGCCCATGCGCGTGATGCTGAAAGAGGATACGGAGCTGTTGGATGAGGTGGTTGTGATCGGTTACGGATCCGTCAAGAAGGACGATGCTACGGGATCGGTGACGGCCATCAAGCCGGACAAGATGAATCGCGGTCTCACGACGAGTGCGCAAGACCTGATGACTGGAAAGATTGCCGGCGTGAACGTGGTCTCGAGTGGCGGTTCGCCGGGTGGCGGCTCCACGATACGTATCCGAGGCGGCTCGTCGCTGAATGCCAACAACGACCCGCTGATCGTCATCGACGGTCTGGCGATGGATAACGACGGCGTCAAGGGCCTCTCCAACCCGCTGGCGATGGTCAACCCGAACGACATCGAGACCTTCACCGTGCTGAAAGACGCCTCGGCGACGGCCATTTACGGCTCACGCGCCTCGAACGGTGTCATCATTATCACCACCAAGAAGGGCTCCATAGAGGGCGGTAAGGCACGCCTCCGCGTGGCGTACGACGGCAACGTGTCGATGAGTAACGTCAAGAACACGCTCGACATGATGGACGCCGACACCTATCGCGCACGCATCCGCAGCCAGTACGGCGAGGAGAGCAACGCCTATAAGGCCCTCGGTACGGCCAACACCGACTGGCAGAAGGAGATCTATCGCACGGCCCTCTCGACGGATCACAACGTGAGCGTCTTCGGAGGCCTCGGGACGATGCCTTTCCGCATGTCCGTGGGCTACACGAACCAAAACGGTATCCTCAAAACCTCGAGCTTCAACCGTTACACGGCCTCGCTGAACCTCTCTCCGTCGTTTTTGGGCGGCATGCTCAAGATGAACGGTAACCTCAAAGGAATGTATGCCGAAAGTCGCTTCGCCGACGTAGGCGCCGTAGGTGCGGCCACGCAAATGGATCCCACCCACTCGGTGCGCGACGCGGGCGAGACCTATCAGAAGTATTTCGGAGGCTTCTTCCAGTGGACGAACGACGGAAAGTCGCTCAACGACCCCACCTGGCTGCTGACCAACAACTCGCTGGCCCCAGCTAACCCCGTCTCCCTGCTGGAGATGAAGGACGACCGCGCCAAATCGCAGTCGCTCGTCGGAAACATCGAGGTGGATTACAAATTTCACTTCCTCCCCGACCTGCGTTTCCACGCCAATGGCGGTATGGACCTCTCGTCCGGTAAGCAGACCACCAACGTGGATCCCCAGTCCTACTCGAACAACTATTACGGTAGCTATGGCTATGAGAAGATCGACAAATACAACCTGTCTTTCAATAGCTATTTCCAATACATGAAGTCAGTCGGTGTGCACAGTTTCGATGCGATGGTCGGTTACGAGTGGCAACATTTCCACCGTAAGGGCCACAATCGCTACGCGGGCATCTATCCGCAGACGAACGCCGTGAACCCGGGCAAGGAGTACTCGCCCTCGAGTAAGGAGTGGGCGTCGGAGAACTTCCTAGTCTCCTTCTTTGGCCGATTGAACTACACGCTGGCCGATAAGTACCTCTTCACGGCCACCGTACGTCGAGACGGCTCCTCACGCTTCCATAAGGATCACCGATGGGGCACATTCCCCTCGTTTGCCTTTGGTTGGAAGATGAAAGAAGAGGGATTCCTCAAAGACGTGGACGCCCTGTCGGACATGAAACTGCGCCTCGGCTACGGTGTCACAGGTCAGCAAAATATTGGTTCTGACTACTCCTATTTTGCCTCTTATACGGCCAGCAAGAACTACGCTTACTATCCGATAGGCTACGGCGATGGCGAATCGTATCGTCCCGACGCCTACAATAAGAACCTCAAGTGGGAGCGAACAACGACTTACAACGCGGGCGTGGACTATGGCTTCCTGAACGGTCGCCTCACGGGGTCGGTAGACTACTATTTCCGTCGTACGGACGACCTCATTAACTACGTGTACGTATCGGCCGGAACGAATTTCAAGAATCAGGTGAACGCCAACATAGGCTCGCTGGAGAATAAGGGCGTCGAGTTCACCATCAACTCCAAACCCATCGCACAGAAGGACTTCTCGTGGGACTTGGGCTTCAACCTCACCTATAACAAGAGCGAAATCACGGAGTTGACGGGAGGCGATCGTTCGGATTACTACGTGGCTGCGGGCGGCGTGACCATCGGCACCGGTGGCACTGTCCAGGCGCACGCCGTAGGGCACCCCGCCTACGCGTTCTATGTCTATCAGCAGGTCTACGACGAGAAGGGCAAACCGATCGAGAACACGTTTGTGGATCGTAACGGAGACGGCGTGATCAACGATGCCGATAAGTACTTCTACAAGAAGCCCACGGCCGACGTATTGATGGGTGTCTCGTCCAAATTCGTCTACAAAGCGTGGGACTTCAGCTTCACGCTCCGCGCAAGCCTCAACAACTACGTATATAATAATGTAGAGGCCAACGCCAGCAACATGAGCACGATCTATGCCCCCTCGGGCTACCTCACCAACCGCCCCAACATGGTGCTGGAGAACAATTGGCAGGGCGAAGGCAACTACTACATGTCGGATTATTTCGTGCAGAACGCCTCCTTCCTCAAGTGCGACAACATCACCCTCGGCTATTCCTTCAACTTGAAGAAGGTCGGCTCGGGACGTGTCTTTGCCGCCGTGCAGAACGTCTTCACCGTCACGAAATACAAGGGCCTCGATCCCGAGCTGATCACCGGATCGGGCACGGGTACCAACTATGGTATCGATCGCGACTTCTATCCGCGACCGCTGACCTCGCTCGTGGGACTTACGCTGAACTTTTAATCCGCAACTACTGAAATGGAACTCAAAATGAAACGAAATAAGATCACTGCTTGGGTCGCCGCATGCGCGATCCTCATTTCCGCCTCGGGCATCACCTCCTGCGTAGGCGATTTGGACGTGGAGCCGATCGATCCCAGCGTCACGACGACGTTTGACCAGAACAAGGTCTTCACCAAGATCTATGCGACGCTCGGCTTGACAGGTCTCGAAGGGCCGGCTGGCTCTGGCGATGTGGACGGTATCGACGAAGGCTCGTCGGATTTCTTCCGCTTGATCTGGAACCTGAACGAACTGCCGGCCGATGAGGCGCATTGCTGCTGGATCGACGGTGGCGTGCCCGAATTGGTGCATGGCACATGGGATACGTCGCATTCCTTAGTTACGGGGCTCTACTATCGCCTCTATTTTGACATCACGCTCTGCAACTTCTTCCTCGAGCAGACCGAGGGGAAGACGGACGCCGAGAGCGTCACCCAACGGGCCGAAGCGCGCTTCATCCGCGCCCTGAACTACTACTACTTGATCGACCTCTACGGCAAGGTGCCGTTCGTGACGACCGTCTCGACCGAAAAGCCGTCGCAAGTGGAGCGTGCGGAGCTGTTTAAGTTCATCGAAAAGGAACTCCTTGAGGCGTCGGAGACCATGAAGGATCCGCGCACCAACACCTACGGTCGCGCCGATAAGGCGGCGGCTTGGCTGCTCTTGGCCCGCCTCTATCTGAATGCCGAGGTGTACACCGGTACGCCACAGTGGGCGAAGGCGGCTGAGTATGCGCAGAAGACGATCAACTCCGCTTACTCGTTGTGCCCCGTCTACAAGCACCTTTTCATGGCCGACAACAACGGCAGCAGCGTGAACAAGGCCAACACGGAGATCCTCCTGCCTATCCTTCAGGACGGCGGCACGACCCGCAACTACGGCGGCTCGCTGTACCTCATCGCTTCCACGCATAAGACAGACGACATGCCGGCTTTCGGCACCACCGAGGGCTGGGCGGGCAACCGCTGCCGGCCGCAGCTCGTCAGCAAGTTCTTCCCCAACGGCAACGCACCGGCAGCAGGCGATGCGGACGCTATGACGAAGGCTGCAGACGACGATCGCGCGCTCTTCTTCAGCAAAGGCCGTTCGCTGTCGATCGATGTGGAGTCGGAGTTTGCCAGTGGATACTCCCTCGTGAAGTTCTCTAACCTCCGCGCCGACGGAGCCACAACGCACGACTCGAAGTTTACCGACACCGACCTGCCCCTCATGCGTCTGGCTGAGGCCTACCTGACTTATGCCGAAGCAGAGGTGCGTCGCAACGGCGGACCGACTGCAGCCGCTACCGAAGCTATCAACACGCTCCGCAAGCGGGCTCATGCGAAGACGGAGACGTCCTACACGCTCAGCAATATCCTCGACGAGTGGGCGCGAGAGTTCGCTTTCGAGGGACGTCGTCGTTCGGACCTGATTCGCTTCAACCGCTTTGCCGGCAATGCGGACTACACCTGGCAATGGAAGGGCGGCGCGAAGGACGGTACGACGCTGTCTCGCCATCTCAACCTTTACCCGATCCCGACTAAGGACGTGAACGTCAATTCCAACCTGAAGCAGAACCCGGGATATTAACGGACCCCTAACTACGAACAACAGAATATGAAAGCAATCCATAAGATAGCGTTCGCGCTGCTGGCCGGCCTGATCGGCCTCACCACCGCATGCGACGACGACAACAGTGCTAACCCCACCCTCAAGACGCCCTCCAGCTTCACGCTGAACACGCCCACCGCGGCCGAGAACACCGTCTACGACTTAGAACATGTGAAGAACGTCGAGCTGACCTGCGTCCAACCGGACTACGGCTTCTCTGCCGCCACGGTATACGCCGTGCAAGTCTCGCTCGACAACGATTTCGCCACCGAGGGCAAATTCATCACCCTGCCCACCACCTACCCCAAGGCCCAGATGGAAGTCGACGCCTCGGAGATTGCCGTGGCACAGACCACGCTGGCCGTGAAAAAGGGCGTGAAAGAGGACAAGTTTCCCCTCACCTCGAAGCTCTACGTGCGCCTCAGGGCAGCCCTGACCAGTGGCAAAGGCGAGGTCTACTCCAACGTCATCTCCATCAACGCGCGCACCCATTTCGCCCTCACCCCCGCCGCAGTGCCCTCGACGATGAACGTCATCGGCAGCACGAAGGGCATCGGCGAGTGGAATTGGGCCGGCTCTGTGCCGATGGTGCAGACCTGGGCGAAGGATGGCACCTTCTGGCGCATCCTGTATCTCGAAGCGGGTACCTCGATGAAGTTCAACGCCGAGAAGAAATTCGACGGCGGCGAGTTCGGATCGTCCGCCAAGCTCGTGGACAACGCCTCGGCCGGCCTCTCGGACGACGGTGGCAACCTCAAAGTGGCCAACGCGGGCTGGTATCTCGTGGTCATCAAAACGACCGCCCAGGGGCGTGACCTGAAGTACACCGTCAGCTTCGAGAAGCCGAACGTTTACCTCATCGGCGACGTTAGCGTGGGTGGAAAATGGGAGATCACGGCTGAGAATCTCTTCACCGTTCCCACCACGGCCGACGGCTGGTTCGTATCGCCCGCCCTGGCTGCTGCCGGCGAGGTGCGCATGTGCGTCAAGATTGAAGGCGAAGACTGGTGGCACTCCGAGTTCATCGTGCTGGCCGAGGGCGAGATCCTCTACCGCGGCGCGGGCGGCGACCAGGATCGCTCGAAGCAGAGCGCCGGGCGGAAGGTCTACCTGAACTTCATGACCGGAAAAGGCGAATACAAATGATTGAGCAGGCCGGGGGGCGCGGGGTCTTTTCACTCCGACACATCCTCCCGGCCTTCATCTATCGTATGCACCGCAGGTGACGACGGTTTCACGGCCGCCTCACCGACACGATGGATCAGGTGCAGGACAAGTAACCATAACCAATAGATACATGGTCAACTACATCTATTCATATCTCTATCATTTTTCTCCATGTATTGCACTGGTTTTTATCGCGGGTAGTGGCCGGGAGGGTTGCTACCCGCTGTTTTTTTGTGCCTATCCGTCTGAGGAGTGGGGGGAGGTGAGACGTGAGCCCAGCGTACGATTTCTCGAGGCAACCCGCGAGAATCGGAAACGTTTCGGCTCATTGTATCGTACAATCGCGAGAAATGAAACCGTTTCGGCCGATTGTATCGTACAATCACGAGAAATGAAATCGTTTCGGCCGATTGTATCGTACAATCGCTAAACTTTGATGTGTTAACCCCGACATCGCCCTATTTTTGAGCGATTTTTTTGGGATAATAATCTAACTATATGACCGCAGAAATTATAACGATCGGCGACGAATTGCTGATCGGACAAGTGACTGATACCAATTCGGTATGGATCAGTCGAGCCCTTGAAGACCACGGATTTCGTGTCATGCGTAAACAAACCGTGGGCGACGACGAGCCAGAGATACTCCGCGCCCTCCGCGAGTCTGAGCAACGCGTGGATGTGGTGCTCCTGACCGGAGGACTGGGGCCCACCAAGGACGACGTGACCCTCAACGCGCTTTGCAAACACTTCGACACGGCGAGGCATTTCTCGACCGAGGTGCACGAACACAATCAACAGCTATTTGCGGAGCGCGGCGTAGAAATGAACGACTTAACGCGTGATCAGGCGATGGTGCCCGACAACGCCACGGTGATCATCAACGAAGTGGGCACGGCGCCCTGCACCTGGTTCGAGCGCCGGGGCTGCATGGTGATTTCCATGCCCGGCGTACCGATGGAGATGAAGTGGCTGATGACGAACCGCGTGATCCCCCGACTTCAGGAGTACTATGGGCGCAAGGCCGGCATTGCCCATCGCACTTGTTGGGTCACGGGCTACACGGAGTCCGCTCTGGCGATGACGTTGGCCGAATTTGAGCGCGATTTGCCCGATGAAGTGCGGCTGGCTTACCTACCTCAACCGGGGCTTATCCGCCTCCGACTCTCGGCCTACTGTTCGCCACAAGCCGTGGCCGATCGAGTGGCCGACGTGCTGCGCCTCCGCCTCCGCACCATCCTGAAAGAGCACATCATCGCCGAGGAAGACCTTCCCATCGAAGCCCTCTTGGGCCGTCGGTTGCAAGCCGCAGGGCTGACGGTTGGCACCGCCGAGAGCTGCACCGGAGGCGCCATCGCCGCAGCGATCACATCCGTGGCCGGCAGTTCGGCTTATTTCAAAGGCGGCATTGTCTCTTACACCGACGAGGTGAAGCACCGCACGCTGGGCGTCTCCGCCGCCGATCTCGAAAGTGTGGGCGCAGTCAGTCAGCCCGTCGTGGAGCAGATGGCACGCGGTGCGCGTGAGGCCTTGGGTTGCGATTTGGCCGTAGCCACGTCGGGCTTCGCTGGGCCGAGTGGCGGCACGCCGGAAGCACCCGTCGGGACCGTTTGGATCGCCGTGGCTACGCCGTCCGCGGTCGTCTCCAAGAAATACCATTTCGGAGCAGCCCGCGATCATAACATCAGCCGTGCCGTCAACATGGCGCTACTGATGCTCTTCGAAATGGCCGCCACGCCTAAGGTGCAGGCGCCCACGGCGTGAGAATCCGGGGCGGCAAGCGGAGGCGGACGGTCGACAGGTGAAGCCGCAGAAAATGCCTACACAGGCATATTCCTACTTTTGCCCGCAGATAAACCATCACCTATAAGTAAAGAATGAACGTATTAGAGTTAAGCGAACAAGAAATCATCCGGCGTGGCAGCCTCGACCGGTTGCGCGAAATGCACATCGATCCGTACCCCGCTGCGGAGTACACCGTGGACGGCTACGCCGACGAAATCAAGACCCAATTCAAGGACGACGCCGAGCCGCGCACCGTCTCTATTGCCGGCCGCATCATGAGCCGACGCATCATGGGCAAGGCCTCCTTCATGGAACTACAAGACTCCACCGGCCGCATCCAAGTCTACGTCACCCGCGACGACATCTGCCCCGATCCATCCGACACGGAACTATACAACACCGTATTCAAAAAGCTGCTCGACATCGGCGACTTCGTCGGTATCCGCGGCTTCGTTTTCCGTACGCAGATGGGCGAGATCTCCGTCCATGCGCAAGAGCTGACCGTGCTCTCTAAATCGCTCCGACCGCTGCCCGTGGTCAAGGAGAAAGACGGCGTAGTCTACGACGGCTTCACCGATCCCGAGCAGCGCTATCGCCAGCGTTACGTCGACCTCGTGGTCAATACCGACGTGAAGCAGATCTTCATCAAGCGCAGCAAAGTCTACGCCTCCATGCGCGAGTTCTTCAACGCTCGCGGATACCTTGAGGTCGAGACACCCATCCTGCAATCCATACCCGGTGGCGCCGCCGCCCGCCCTTTCGTGACACACCACAACGCGCTTGACATCGATCTCTACCTCCGCATTGCCGACGAGCTTTACCTGAAGCGCCTTATTGTGGGCGGCTTTGAGGGCGTCTATGAGTTCTCGAAAGACTTCCGCAACGAGGGCATGGACCGTACGCACAACCCAGAGTTCACGGCGATGGAGATCTATGTGGCTTACAAGGATTACAACTGGATGATGCAGTTCACCGAGCAGATGCTCGAGAAGGTGAGCCGCGATGTGAACGGCACGACGGAGGTCGAAGTGGACGGCCGGACGATCAGCTTCAAGGCGCCTTTCCGACGCGTCACCATGACCGACGCCATCCGCGAACACACCGGCGTCGACATCACCGGCATGGACGAAGAGGCCCTGCGCGCCGTCTGCCGTCAGCTCGAAATCGAGGTGGACGAGACGATGGGCAAGGGCAAGTTGATCGACGAGATCTTCGGCGAGAAATGCGAGAAACACTACATCCAGCCCACCTTTATCACCGATTACCCCATCGAAATGTCGCCCCTCTGCAAGCGTCACCGCAACAATCCCGAGCTGACCGAACGCTTCGAGCTGATGGTGAACGGCAAGGAGCTTTGCAACGCCTACTCTGAGCTGAACGACCCGATCGACCAGCTGGAGCGCTTCCAGGAGCAGCTGCGACTGAGCGAGAAGGGCGACGACGAGGCGATGTTTATTGACATGGACTTCGTCCGCGCACTGGAGTACGGTATGCCCCCGACGAGTGGTATGGGTATCGGTATTGACCGCTTAGTGATGCTGCTGACGGGCCAGACGACGATTCAGGAGGTGCTCTTCTTCCCGCAGATGCGTCCGGAAAAGACCGTGCGGAAGGATGCACCAGAGAAATACGCACCGCTCGGTGTGCCCGCGGAATGGGTACCGGCCGTGCAGAAGGCGGGCTATCCTACGGCTGACATGCTGGCAGGCGCCAACGCACAACTGCTCCGCCGCGCCCTCTTCGATTTGAATAAGAAATATGCCCTCGGGCTGGAGCTGCCCTCGCCGGAAGCCGTCGAGGCGTGGACCCGCCAGCCGGACGAGGCGTAACCCCCCGTAACCCGCAAACAAAACAAGATCGACATGGAAAATTTCCCCGGAAAGATTGCCATCATGGGCGGCGGAAGCTGGGCCACAGCGTTGGCCAAGATCGTGCTCTCGAACCAGCCGGAGATGAATTGGTACATGCGTCGGCAGGAGGTCATCGAGGAGTTCAAGCAGGCGAAGCACAACCCCTCGTACCTCTCCGCCGTGACGTTCGACACGGAGCGCATCCATTTCTCGACCGACATTAACGAGATCGTCGACCGCTCCGACCTGCTCATCTTCGCCACCCCATCGCCCTTCTTCAAGAACCACCTGAAGCAGCTGCGCGTGCCCCTGCGCGACAAGACGATCCTCTCGGCCATCAAGGGCCTCGTGCCGGACGAGAACATGCTCATCACGGACTATCTGGCCGAGTGTTACCAAGTGCCTCTGGATCGATTGGCCGTCATCGCCGGGCCGTGCCACGCTGAGGAGGTGGCCCTCGGGCGCCTCTCGTACCTCACGCTGGCCTGCAAAGACCTCGATCGCGCACGGGCCCTCGCCCCGATCTTCACGAACGACTTTATGCGCACCTCCTGCAGCCGCGATGTCCGCGGCATGGAGTACGCCTCGGTGCTGAAGAACATCTATGCCATTGTGGCCGGCATCTGCCACGGTATGAAGTATGGCGACAACTTTCAGGCGGTCTTCATCTCGAATGCCATCAAGGAGATGCAGCGCTTCCTCGGATCGGCCCACACGCTGCCGCGCGACATTTCCGACTCGGCCTACCTCGGCGACCTGCTCGTGACGGCCTACTCGCGATACAGCCGCAACCGCACGTTTGGCTCCATGATCGGCAAGGGCTATTCGGTCAAAACGGCACAGCTGGAGATGGAGATGATCGCCGAAGGGTACTACGGCGCCAAGTGCATCTACGAGATCAATGAGCGCTATCAGGTCGATATGCCTATCCTCGACACCCTGTACGCCATCCTCTACGAGCGTCAGTCGCCCCAGGCCGTCATCCGTCGCATGACAGAAACATTCAAGTAGAACGAAAAACGAAAAGCTAAAAATGGCCGGATACTTGGCATACTTCCGCTGGCGGCCGCAGCCCCCCCATGTTTTTCACTTTTAGTTTTTCGCTTCTGAGTTCCCCCATTTTAGTTTTTCATTTTTAGTTTTTAGCTCCCATGAACCCCCTTCAATTAGACTTCACCAAAGCCTTCGGCCCAGACGCCGAACAGTGCCTCGAGGCCATCCGCCCAGAGGCAGAAAAGAGTCTCCGAACCCTTTATGAAGGCACCGGCGCCGGCAACGACTTCCTCGGCTGGCTCCACCTGCCCAGTTCCATCACCGACGCCCACCTGACCGACATCGAGCAGACGGCCGAGAGGCTGCGTGCCTGTCAGGCTGTCGTTGTGATCGGCATCGGCGGCAGTTACCTCGGCGCACGCGCCGTGATCGAAGCCCTCACGGACAGCTTCGACGCGCTCCGTACCGGCGCCGACCGCACGCACCCCGTCATCCTCTACGCCGGCAACCAGATCGGCGAGGATTACCTCAGCGAGCTTTGCGACCTGCTCCGTGGACGCGACTTCGGCATCATCAACATCTCCAAATCCGGCACCACGACCGAGCCGGCCATCGCTTTCCGCATCCTCCGCAGCCTGCTCGAGGAGAACGTCGGCGCCGCGGCCGCTAAGGAGCGCATCGTGGCCGTGACCGACCGTGCCCGGGGCGCCCTCCGCACGCTGGCTGACCGCGAGGGATACAAGACCTACGTTATCCCGGACGACGTCGGCGGACGATACTCCGTCCTCACGCCCGTCGGGCTGCTGCCCATCGCCGTGGCCGGCATCGACATCCGCGCCCTCGTCCGTGGCGCCGTCGAGATGGAGCGCGCCGTTGGCCCCGACGTGCCCTTCGACCGTAACCCCGCCCTGCGCTACGCCGCCGCCCGCCAAGCGCTCTATCGCAGCGGCAAGAAGATCGAGATCCTGGCCAATTTCCACCCCAAGCTGCACTACGTTGGCGAGTGGTGGAAGCAGCTCTACGGCGAGAGCGAGGGCAAGGACCACCGCGGCCTCTTCCCCGCCGCTGTCGACCTCACCACCGACCTCCACTCTATGGGCCAGTGGATCCAGCAGGGCGAGCGGACGATCTTCGAGACGGTCGTTTCGATCGACGCCCCCGAGCGCACGCTCTCCGTCCCCACGGACGCCGACAACCTCGACGGGCTGAACTACCTGGCCGGCCGTCGCGTGGACGAGATCAACAAGATGGCCGAGCTGGGCACCCGCCTGGCCCACGCCTCCGGTGGCGTGCCCAACATCCGCGTCTCCATCCCGCGCCTCACGGCCGATCATCTCGGTCGCCTGCTCTACTTCTTCGAGGCCGCCTGCGGCATCAGCGGCTACCTCTCCGGCGTCAACCCCTTCGACCAGCCCGGCGTGGAGGCCTACAAACGCAATATGTTCGCCCTGCTTGACAAGCCCGGCTTCGAGGCCGAGAGTCGTGCCATCCGTGCGCAGCTGGGGTGATACTCAAAACCCGGTTTTAGGCGCGTTGCACGTTCTGCAATGTTCCAAAACCGGGTTGTAGACGTGTTGCAGGCTCTGCAATGTCCCAAAACCGGGTTGTAGACGAATTGCAAGCTCTGCAATGCCCCAAAACCGGGTTGTAGACGAATTGCAGGCTCTGCAATGCCCCAAAACCGGGTTGTAGACGAATTGCAAGGCTCTGCAAAGCTCCAGAATCAGATTCTGAGCCATTGCAACGGTCTGCAAAGCTCCGGAATCAGATTCTGAGCCATTGCAAGGGTCTGCAATCCTCCAGAATCGGATTCTAGGCCATTGCAAGGTTCTGCAAAGCTCCAGAATCAGATTCTGAGCCATTGCAAGGTTCCGCAAAGCCCCGGAATCAGATTCTGAGCGATTGCAACAGTCTGCAAACCTCCAGAATCAGATTCTGAGCGATTGCAACGGTCTGCAAACCTCCAGAATCGGATTCTGAGCCATTGCAAGGGTCTGCAAACCTCCAGAATCAGATTCTGAGCGATTACAACGGTCTGCAAAGCCCCGGAATCAGATTCTGAGGCACATTTCACCGCTTGCTATTATGCACAATCGCTTATGCAGCTACAATGCAGAAGCGGTTGGGTATCTACAGCGGATCAGGCCGAGGCCGCATGACTATCGATCACACTCAAACTACCCCGTAACCATCATTACTTATGGCTGACGACAAGAAAATCATCTTCTCTATGGTGGGCGTGAGCAAAACCTTCCCGCCCCAAAAACAGGTGTTGAAAAACATCTACCTCTCCTTCTTCTATGGCGCCAAGATTGGCATCATCGGACTCAATGGCTCCGGCAAATCCACCCTGCTCAAGATCATCGCCGGACTCGACAAAGACTATCAAGGCGAAGTTGTCTTCTCTCCCGGCTACTCGGTGGGCTACCTCGAGCAAGATCCGCATCTGGAGCCCGGGCGGACGGTCAAGGAGATCGTTCAAGAGGGCGTCCGCGAGACGGTCGACCTGCTCAAGGAATTCGAGGAAGTCAACGAACGCTTTGGCGACCCCGAAGTGCTCGAAAACCCGGACAAAATGGACGCCCTGATGAACCGTCAGGCCGAGCTACAAGACCGCATTGACGCCCTCGACGCATGGAACCTCGACAGTCGCCTCGAGCGCGCCATGGACGCCCTGCGCTGCCCGCCCGAAGACCGCATCGTGGACACGCTCTCCGGCGGCGAACGTCGTCGCGTAGCCCTCTGCCGACTGCTCCTTCAGCAGCCCGACGTCCTCCTCCTCGACGAGCCCACCAACCACCTCGACGCCGAATCCATCGACTGGCTCGAGCAGCACCTCCAGCAATACGCCGGCACCGTCATCTGCATCACCCACGACCGCTACTTCCTCGATCACGTCGCCGGTTGGATCCTCGAGCTCGACCGCGGCGAGGGCATCCCTTGGCGTGGCAACTACTCCTCCTGGCTCGACCAGAAGACCCAGCGCATGGCCCAAGAAGAGAAGCAAGCCAGCAAACGTCGTAAGACGCTCGAGCGCGAGCTGGAGTGGATTCGCATGGCCCCCAAGGCTCGTCAGGCCAAGGGTAAGGCCCGCCTCAACTCCTACGAAGCCCTCCTCAACGAGGATCAGAAGGAGCGCGAGACGAAGCTCGAAATCTTCATCCCCAACGGCCCGCGCCTCGGCAACAAGGTGATCGAAGCGCAACACGTAGCCAAGGCTTTCGGCGACCGACTCCTTTTCGACGACCTCAACTTCATGCTTCCGCCCAACGGCATCGTGGGCGTCATCGGCCCCAACGGCGCCGGTAAGACCACCCTCTTCCGCATGATCATGGGCCAGGAATCGATCGACCGCGGCGAGTTTGCCGTCGGCGAGACCGTCCGCATCGGCTACGTCGACCAGTCGCACGCCGCCATCGACCCCGAGAAGACGGTCTATCAAGTCGTCTCCGGCGGCAACGACACGATGCGCATCGGCGGCCGCGAGATCAACTCCCGCGCCTACCTCTCACGCTTCAACTTCGCCGGTGCCGATCAGGAGAAACGTTGCGGCGTACTCTCCGGCGGCGAGCGTAACCGCCTCCATCTGGCGCTCACGCTGAAGTCCGAAGCCAACGTCCTCCTCCTCGACGAGCCAACGAACGACATTGACGTGAACACGCTCCGCGCTTTGGAAGAAGGCCTCGAAGCCTTCGCCGGATGCGCCGTTGTTGTCTCGCACGACCGCTGGTTCCTCGACCGCATCTGTACACACATTCTCTCCTTCGAGGGCAACTCCGAAGTTGTCTTCTACGAAGGCAGCTACTCCGATTATGAGGAGTACAAGCGGAAGAAGGAAGGCTACACCGAGCCTAAGCGCATCCGCTATCGGCAGCTCGGATAATTGCCAATCGATAATGTAGTTCATGGGTACTCGGCACGCTTCTTCGGGGCGATCGAGTACCCGACGATCTTAGTCGGTGGCCGTAGCCGCCGTTTCAAGAATGATTCTCCCCTGAGGCGGGGCATAGTTGGAAAATTATCTATCGATACTTGCAGGTTTAGAGAATGGCTCTATCTTTGCGCCCGACAAGAGAACAAAAGGGTTCCTTGGCCGAGTGGTTAGGCGCCGGTCTGCAAAACCGTTTACAGCAGTTCGATTCTGCTAGGAACCTCGAAGAGAAGAATAAGGAGCGTGGCGATTCGGTCACGTTCCTTTTCTTTTTTACGTATCCCCCAGTTTTTCCCCCGTGATCCCACTCTCTCCCGTCCCTGCCCTCCTTTCCAATCCGTGCTTTGGCATGATGTTTGGAACGACTGAAGCCATGTGTAATTTTGCGGAGAACAAAGCATGAAGAGTATGAGTAATAGCTATTCCAAAAGAATGAACGACGTGATCGAAGCCGGTCGCGAAGAAGCAAGCCGTTTGCAGAACGGTTACATCGGGCCGGAACACCTGATGCTGGCCCTGCTGCGCGAAGGCGATGGCAATGCCATTCGCATCCTCCACGGATTTCAGGCCAACCTAACCCAGATCAAACAAGATATCGAACTCGAAATAAGTAACACCGTCGACGACACTGCGCCGGGTGACATTGCCGTAACCAAAAGCGCCGAACGCGTGCTGCGCATTAGTATGCTGGAGGCGCGGATGTTCAAAAGCGACGTGACGCGCACCGAGCACCTCCTCCTGGCACTCCTCAAAGAAGAATACAACATCGTGGCACAGGTGCTGAACCAAAGCGGCATCACCTACCGCATGGTTTACGATCGGATCAGCGCCATCACAGGCGTAGATCGCTTGGCCGAAGTCGATGAGACACGCGATGGCTTCACCGACGATGACGAGGAAGAGGAGGGATTCACGCCTTTCAAGAAAGAGCCCGTCCCGCCACAACCCACTCCACAGCCCAACCAACCCAACACCACCACGGCGCAGAAAGCATCATCGGCACCCAGCGATACGCCCGTGCTCGACAATTTTGGCACAGACATGACGAAGGCCGCCGCTGAGGGCAAGCTCGACCCCATCGTAGGCCGTGAGAAGGAGATCGAGCGACTGGCGCAGATCCTGAGTCGAAGGAAGAAGAACAACCCCGTGCTGATCGGTGAGCCCGGCGTAGGCAAGTCGGCCATCGTGGAGGGATTGGCGCAGCGCATCGTGCAGCGGAAAGTCTCGCGGGTGCTGTTTGATAAGCGTGTAGTGAGTCTCGACATGGCCTCGGTCGTGGCTGGGACGAAATACCGCGGACAGTTCGAGGAGCGTATCAAGGCCCTTCTGAACGAGCTGACCAAGAACCCGAACATTATCCTCTTTATCGATGAGATCCATACGATCGTCGGTGCCGGATCCGCCGCCGGATCGATGGACGCCGCTAACATGCTTAAGCCGGCGCTGGCACGTGGCGAGTTGCAATGCATCGGCGCCACGACGCTCGATGAGTACCGCACGAACATTGAGAAAGACGGGGCCTTAGAGCGCCGTTTCCAGAAGGTGATCGTCGACCCGACGACGGCTGAGGAGACACTCCAGATCCTCAAAAACATCAAGGGGCGCTACGAGGAGCACCACAATATGATCTACACCGACGCCGCACTCGAGGCGTGCGTCAAACTGACCGAGCGCTACATCAGCGATCGCAACTTCCCCGACAAAGCCATCGACGCGCTGGACGAAGCCGGGTCACGGGTGCACATCGCCAACGTGGTTGTGCCGCAACACATCGAGGCGTTGGAGGCGAAGATCGAGGAGACGAAGAACGCCAAACTGGCCGCCGTCAAGTCGCAAAACTTCGAGCTGGCCGCTGGCTATCGCGATACAGAGCGGCAGTATCTCCAGTTGCTCGACGAGGCAAAGGGCCGTTGGGAGCAGGAGATGCAGGCGCACCGTGAGACGGTCGACGCCGATCAAGTGGCCGAAGTCGTGGCCATGATGTCCGGCGTACCCGTGCAGCGTATTGCCACGACTGAGAACGTCAAGCTCCGCGACATGGACACCCTCCTGAAGCAGAAGATCGTCGGTCAAGACGAGGCCGTGGCCCAGATCGTCAAGGCCATCCGCCGCAACCGCGTCGGGCTGAAAGATCCCAATAAGCCCATCGGCACCTTCATGTTCCTCGGCCCCACGGGCGTCGGCAAGACGCATCTGGCCAAGAAACTCGCCGAGTTCCTTTTCGACTCCGACGACGCGCTGATCCGTATCGACATGAGCGAATACCTCGAAAAGTTCGCCGTCTCCCGCCTCATCGGCGCGCCTCCGGGCTACGTCGGTTACGAAGAGGGCGGCCAGCTGACCGAGAAGGTGCGCCGCAAACCCTACTCCGTCGTCCTGCTTGACGAGATCGAAAAGGCCCATCCGGACGTCTTCAACCTACTGTTGCAAGTGCTCGACGAAGGTCGCCTGACCGACAGCCTCGGCCGGCAGATCAACTTCAAAAACACGATCCTGATCATGACCTCCAACATCGGCACCCGCCAGCTGAAGGACTTCGGCCGTGGCATCGGGTTCCATCCCCAAGCCTCTGGCACGGAGGTCGACCGCGATTATTCGCGTGGCGTCATCCGTAAGGCCCTCGAGCGCTCCTTCGCCCCCGAGTTCCTCAACCGCGTGGACGACGTGATCATGTTCGATCCGCTTGAAAAAGAGTCCATCTACCGCATCATCGACATCGAGCTCAGCGACCTCTATCGCCGCATCGACGGCCTCGGCTACCACCTCGAGCTCACCCCCGAGGCTAAGGATTACGTCACCACCAAGGGCTACGACGTGCAGTTTGGCGCCCGGCCGCTCAAGCGCGCCATACAGAAGTACATCGAGGACGAGTTGGCCGAGATCGTCCTGCTGGAAGACATTCAGCCCGGCGACACGATCACACTGGGCTACGACGTCGCCACGGATCGCATGACGCACACCGTGCTGAGGCCCACCGTCGACGCCGAGTAAAGTTTTTTGTTCTTCTACGGAAATATATGAGCATAATAGAAGTGTCCTCTCATAAAACGGAAGATGGTAATGTTGTGTTTAGCTATCGCCCAGTTGGCTTTGCCAAGAGCCTATTCGGTTGCTGTTGTATTTTAGTTGTGCTTATCGCGATTGAATGGTGTATAATCCGTCCGGTAGAGATCGCCTTTATTGCTTCTGCAGTTACGATATTGATAGGTTTTTTTATAACGCTTACGCTTCCGCTTTACATAAGGAATAAGAGGAATGACTATATCGAGAAGGAGCTTATCTCGAAGCATCTAAAGGATCAGATTGAAAAAGACATTCATGATATAGGTGATAATGTCAGAGAGAACGAACGGAAATACATACGGAGAATGTCAGAAGACTCAATGACATATGGAAAACGAAATTACGTTGTCGCTCTGAGTGACGGACAAAGACTCGTCTATCATGTGGACAATCCACAGATGCTACATAAAATATTACAGCTTGAGATAAAAATGCAATACGAAT
>ERZ773056.68-NODE-68-length-48433-cov-6.633883_pt1 | contig 48433 bp, 41 predicted proteins | sample MGYA00580857_ERZ773056 | MGnify/ENA primary metagenome ERZ773056 (study PRJEB29015, sample SAMEA2737996) | human oral metagenome | biome: human oral; feature: human-associated habitat; material: dental | place: China | collected 2114 ... | reverse complement strand
TTCAGACGACCTGCGCGCCCAAACACTCGCCACCATCGCCGCCGTGCGCGAACTTCTAAACAGCGGCCAAACTCCTCCGCCCGACTACGGCAAACGCTGCAAAGCCTGCTCGCTGGTGGAAATTTGCCAGCCGGAGTTGTTGGGGAAGCGGGATAGGAGTGCGGGGTATATAAATAGATTGTTCTTGCAATAAACATTCAAGGAATTGAATTTTTGTTTAAGGTGGTCTATTATGGGCTCCATGACATCTTGTTATGGGAGGAAAAATGGGCAGTCGGAACGATAAAGGCTGGAAAATTTATTTTGAAAGAAGAGCTGATGATGAATTTTTATTCCATGTTAAGGGAGTTAAAAAAATTGCTAGTATACTGATATTAACTGTGTTTGTGGTTATCTGTTTGCTAGATGGATATTTCCGTTTCCATTCGTGAATATATTCATTTGTTTGTATTTTGTCTTTAAAGGAGGTGCGTAAGAAGATCACTCTATAATTCCAGGTGCTTTATAGATGCCTGTGTGTTGAAACCTTGATTGTTTTTTGTTTAATTTGATTGAGTAGTACCGCCTTTTTTATGGCGGTACTTATTTAATTGATTTATCTGATATACGTGGATACAAGGTCTGATACTTGTGTCCAAAGATTTGTTGAAATTGATGTAATTTGAAATGATTGCTGCGGAGTTGGCAATGTCGGATTCAGAGAATCTGACCTGTCGTTTTTCAGGTAGCTCAACCCTGCTAAATGCCCCCAAAAGTGCGGTCAAACCCCAAGGAGTTTCCCCATGCATAAGGAGCGGGAAACACTGGTGGTGGAGCAGGAGCGCAAGAAAGTAGCGCAGTTGCCGGTGCATTCCATCGGGCATATTTTCTGTTTTGGCAATGTGCTGGTGTCGCCGTTTTTGTTGGGGTTTTGCGGTGAAAATAATGTGAATTTGGCGTTTTTTACCGAAAACGGGCGTTATTTGGGACGGCTTCAGGGGCGGCAGAGCGGCAATGTGTTGCTGCGTCGAGCGCAGTATCGGGTGTCGGAGCAAAATCCCGTGCCGATTGCGCGCAATATCATTGCGGCGAAGATTCAGGCGAGTAAGCGGGTGCTTCAGCGGCAGATTCGCAATTACGGCGAGAATGCGGCGATTCAAAGTGCGGTCGATGCTTTGAACATTTCGCTGCGGCAGTTGAAGGGCGCGGCGGATCTGGACGTGGTGCGCGGTATTGAAGGTGATGCGGCGGCACGTTATTTCGGCGTGTTTGGGCAGCTTTTGAGCGAAAAAAGCGGCTTTTCTTTTGACGGGCGCAACCGCCGTCCGCCCAGAGACGGGGTGAATGCGCTGTTGTCGTTTGTGTACAGCATCTTGGGCAAGGATATAAGCGGCGCGCTTCAAGGCGTGGGGCTGGATTCGCAGGTGGGCTTTCTGCACGCCGACCGGCCGGGACGCGACAGTTTGGCGCAAGATATTTTGGAAGAATTCCGGGCGTGGTGGGCGGACAGGTTGGTGTTGTCGCTGATTAACCGCGGGCAAATCAAACCACGGGATTTCGTTACCGAGGCAAGCGGCGCGGTGAGCTTGAAAGCGGAGGCGCGTAAGCTGCTGTTCCAAGCCTTGCAGGCGAAAAAGCAGGAGAAAATTGTGCATCCATTTTTAGGAGAAGAAGTGGAAATCGGGCTGCTGCCGTATATTCAGGCCATGCTGTTGGCGCGCCATTTGCGCGGGGATTTGGCGGAATACCCGCCGTTTTTGATGAGATAAACTATGTTAATGCTAATTACTTATGATATTTCTTTTGATGATCCTAATGGGCAAGCGCGATTGCGCCGTATCGCAAAACATTGCTTAGATTACGGCGTGCGGGCGCAATATTCAGTATTTGAATGTGATGTCACGCCTGACCAATGGGTCATGTTGAAAAACAAACTGTTGGAAACCTACGACCCCACGTGTGACAGCCTGCGTTTTTATCACTTGGGCAGTAAGTGGCGTAATAAAGTGGAGCATCATGGGGCAAAACCGTCGGTGGATGTATTTAAAGACGTGCTTGTCATTTAGTTCGCTAACCTGTTGTTCTCATTAAACCCCTGATGGGATAGCGATCCTTATTTTCTTTAACAATTTGGATGAATTAATCTATTTGTATAACGGCGATGTGGCCGTTATACTTACCAAACTCCTTATCATAAAATCAGTTAGCGAAATACGGTGTTTAATACGCTGATTTTTCTTGCTTTTTTAGGTAGGGAGCAGCCGCCTTCGCGCGGCTGTGTGTTGAAACAACAAGATCATCCGGATCAAATAAATGCTTATGCTCGCAGCCGCCTTCGCGCGGCTGTGTGTTGAAACCCAAAATAACGATTAACAAACTCCTCAAAATCTTGTGCAGCCGCCTTCGCGCGGCTGTGTGTTGAAACGGTAGCCTTAAAATTGAGTAAACGCTCATCTTTGCAGCCGCCTTCGCGCGGCTGTGTGTTGAAACCCTTATAAAGGCAGTTTTGGCAGCACAATTTGTAAAGGCAGCCGCCTTCGCGCGGCTGTGTGTTGAAACAAAAGTGAGGTTAATTACTGCCGAAGAAAAGCAGCAGCCGCCTTCGCGCGGCTGTGTGTTGAAACCAAGCAAACCACGTTCGAAGAGGCAAAACGCCGTGGGGCAGCCGCCTTCGCGCGGCTGTGTGTTGAAACTTGGTTTAACTGACCAAGAAGCATGTAGTGCTTTGGGCAGCCGCCTTCGCGCGGCTGTGTGTTGAAACAAGTGGAAGCAGTTCAAGCGGGGGCGGTGGTAGCAGCAGCCGCCTTCGCGCGGCTGTGTGTTGAAACTTCAATCTTTAAGATAAAACGATAACGAGGGGTTTGGCAGCCGCCTTCGCGCGGCTGTGTGTTGAAACATGCCCTCGTAATCCAATTTACCCTCGCGATTCAACGCAGCCGCCTTCGCGCGGCTGTGTGTTGAAACTTGTGCCAAGCTCTTTGTATTGTTTAAATGTTGCCGCAGCCGCCTTCGCGCGGCTGTGTGTTGAAACTTTGACATCTTAGGCATCATCATCTTTTTAAGGTTGCGCAGCCGCCTTCGCGCGGCTGTGTGTTGAAACCCTCGTCTTTGTAATGACATGCTTAAAAATCCGTCAGCAGCCGCCTTCGCGCGGCTGTGTGTTGAAACACATTGGTTAAATGGAACGTATAACGAAAAGGATGCAGCCGCCTTCGCGCGGCTGTGTGTTGAAACACACCGTCAAAACTCTTATACAAGTTAAAAATCTGCAGCCGCCTTCGCGCGGCTGTGTGTTGAAACCGATAATTTTGTTTTTAAATTAAACAATGAAGCAGCCGCCTTCGCGCGGCTGTGTGTTGAAACCTTGCCGAAAGTACGGTAAAGGTAGAGACAAGGAAGCAGCCGCCTTCGCGCGGCTGTGTGTTGAAACTGGAAAACGACTCCGAGGCGTAACGTGACGAAAATGCAGCCGCCTTCGCGCGGCTGTGTGTTGAAACTTTTGCAAACCCACACTCAGGATCGTCTCCAAACCGCAGCCGCCTTCGCGCGGCTGTGTGTTGAAACAGTAAAGTATCGAGGCTATACCCAACCTTATTCCCGCAGCCGCCTTCGCGCGGCTGTGTGTTGAAACCTCCGCTAAAGCGACGAACTGACCTAGCAACGTTGCAGCCGCCTTCGCGCGGCTGTGTGTTGAAACTCAGTGTTGTTAGTTACCTTTGGGCTTTCTCAGGCAGCCGCCTTCGCGCGGCTGTGTGTTGAAACTGTAGATGGTGATGAGGTTTTTATGAGTTGGGAAATGCAGCCGCCTTCGCGCGGCTGTGTGTTGAAACGCGCGGATAAACAAGCACCATTACAGACTTACCTTGCAGCCGCCTTCGCGCGGCTGTGTGTTGAAACTCGGATTATAGGAACTATGATTGAACATCGAATTTAGCAGCCGCCTTCGCGCGGCTGTGTGTTGAAACTGTATCGGCGTGTTATCCAAAAAAACGGATTGCACGCAGCCGCCTTCGCGCGGCTGTGTGTTGAAACGAGAGATGCATTGCGTGGACTTGGTTAGAGATGATGCAGCCGCCTTCGCGCGGCTGTGTGTTGAAACAAAGCGCATTCGGCAGAGAGTGAATCCAAGCGCGGCAGCCGCCTTCGCGCGGCTGTGTGTTGAAACTTAATACCAGTTGAAACCACTCAGTGGAGAAATCGCAGCCGCCTTCGCGCGGCTGTGTGTTGAAACTTTTTACAAAGATTTGAAAATTAGCCGTTGCGAAATGCAGCCGCCTTCGCGCGGCTGTGTGTTGAAACAACTGAGTGTAGAGGACCGTCTTATAAAATTAGTAGCAGCCGCCTTCGCGCGGCTGTGTGTTGAAACTCGGCGGCATCATACGGTTGTGCTTTCGCCGCACGGCAGCCGCCTTCGCGCGGCTGTGTGTTGAAACGCTCATCAATTTACTTAGTCGATCAGACAAGTTCGCAGCCGCCTTCGCGCGGCTGTGTGTTGAAACCCTCCTCTGATTGTGGATCCTGAATATCAGAGATGGCAGCCGCCTTCGCGCGGCTGTGTGTTGAAACCACAACGGCGTAAGCCAAACTCGATCTAATATTTGGGCAGCCGCCTTCGCGCGGCTGTGTGTTGAAACATTTGCCCGAAATAATTTGCGAAAGAAATGATGGGGGCAGCCGCCTTCGCGCGGCTGTGTGTTGAAACATATTGTCGATTTCGGCAATATCGGCTTTCAAAGAGCAGCCACCTTCGGGTGGCTGTGTGTTGAAACTATATTATCGCCGGCGGTGGTAATACCCGCTTACGCAGCCGCCTTAGCGTGGCTGTGAATGATGTTTTCGTGCAACAAGTTGCACGCTACAAGGGATATTACATTTTCTAAGTGCTTGTGCGTTGTCAGTTGCGTTTAACCGTTTTAAAATCGCTTCGTATGAGTTCAAGATTAGCGTTGAATTTAATCTTGAATGTGAACGTGAGATTATTTGCCATGAGGAGATCTTTATGGAGAAAGAAACAGATATCCATTGGATTGGTTGGGTGATTGCACTGTTACCGTATGAAATCGGTTTGTTGTTTATGTTGTTTGGTTCAGCGACATTGATTCAGGTGGTGTTTTTCGGCACATTTTCGTACCTTGTCATCCTTGGTGTCATTGCTTTCTTCCGCAATCCTAAAGATGTCATACTGCTTTTGATTATCGGCTTAAAACTTTAAAAGTTGACCGCACTTTACGACGGATGAGTACCGTATGATGAGCGTGATATTGTTGTGCGATTTATTGATGGATAATGGCGTTGTATTTTAATTTTCTACGTAATATAAAATTTAATCGATAGTTTCTGATTTCCTTGATGTGTTTTTATGACAATAATGCGGTGTTTTTTGCCATTAAATTTTAATGAACATACCACCGTCGTGGTGTAGAGCAGGGGGAGTCCTTAATTAAAAGGCCAAGTCCTGTATTAAACCTTAGCCTTTAGATTAAATAGATTCTATTTGGGAGAATGAATTATTATTCTGCTATCGGGATAATTTTTGTCGCGTGGGAACCTTTGTCGCCGTGAATGACTTCAAATTGTACTTTTTGACCTGCTTTTAGAGAGCGGTAGCCTTCCATTTCAATAACAGAATAGTGTGCAAAAATATCGGTATCACTGCCTTCTGCAGAAATAAAGCCAAATCCTTTTGCATTATTAAACCATTTAACAACACCAACTTCCATAATTTACACCTCTTATGGTTTTAGTTCTTCTCGAACCACATTTACTTCAATAAGACATACAGCCCTATCACCTTAATTTGCTGGTGATCATCTTTAAATAAATTTATTGTGTATGCAATAAGAAAAGTTTCAAAATCAAACAGAGATCACAAAAATTCATAAAAATAATGTGCAAAAACCCTTCAGCTTTTCTTCTTTGGCGGCGAATTATTTGTGATTTTGTGTATTTTTATTTTGTTCCCGTAATTGTTTTGCCACTAAGGCAATAGCTTCTCCGCTGCCAATGCCTTGCGCCATGAGTTCTTGAATTTTTTCAACGGCACGTTGTTGCTGTTCATGGGTAAGATTTAGCAAATCGTTGTCTAGCATTTTTGTCTTTCCTTTCATTTAAAAGTGCGGTGATTTTTTGCAATGTTTTTACCATTGAAAAGTCTGCATGAGATTTTGCCATTGCGCATCCAGTCCAGCTTGAATTGTCATCGGACGTTGAGTTAATGGATGAACAAAGGTTAATTTTTCTGCGTGTAACAGTAAACGGGCGCATCCGGTGTGTTCCATTAATGCACGATTTTGATGCAAATCGCCATATTGTGTATCCCCTAAAATTGGGTGAAAAATATGTTTCATGTGACGACGCAACTGATGCTTACGTCCGGTTTGCGGAATTAAACGCACAAGAGAATAACGGGAAGTGGCATAACGCCCTACACCGTAAGGCATTTCCACGGTCTGCAATCCTTCGTAAAAAGTGACCGCACTTTGTGGCGCTTTATCCGGTTGGGAGAATTTATCGGCAATTTTATCTAACTGAACCTTGAGCGGATAATCAATTTCTCCATGCCCTGTCACATATCCTCTCACTACCGCGAGATACTGCTTTTCTATTTGTTTTTGCTCAAACTGTTGGCATAACAAATTCGCTATTTCACTGTTTAAGGCAAACAGCAGAACGCCGGATGTTGGACGATCTAAGCGATGAATCGGATAAACCAGCTGCCCGATTTGATCGCGCAAAGTTTGCATCACAAATTGGGTTTCATGGCGATCAAGCCAGCTACGATGTACCAACATGCCTGCCGGTTTATTGACGGCGACCAATACCTCATCTTGATATAAAATCTCTAACATGGTTGTTGTAGCAGCTTTTCAATTTCTATGATCGGGATTAATAATTCCGCCAAATAATCTTCTTCTTTCAGTGCCTCTTCCAAATAAGGGCTAATCGCGATTTGGCGTGGCAAGGGCGCCTGACTTTCCAAGAGGGCGTACATACGTGGAATAAAAATCCATTGCAGCCATTCTGTTGGCTGCATTGTATCCAGTGCAAAAGGTTGTTCGCTTAAAAAAGCCTCTGCGTTTGGCGGCGTGCTTTGCCATAATGCCAAATGCGTCATCGTATGCTGTAAATGTTGTAAATGTAATCGAGTTTGTTGATGCATAAAACACCTCATAAAATAAGCGCATCATTGTAGAAGATTTCATGCTTTTGCGCCAGTTACACAAATTTCGTGTAAAATTCCGATTTTTATATTAACGTGATCCATTATGTATTTAATTGAAGCTTTCTTTTCTCTCCAGTCGAGTGATTTTTCATTGGAAAAACAAGCTCATTGCGTTAATCAACTGATTGAACAATGGCGTTATAACGGACAGATTATTGGACGTGAAATCCCACAATTTCTTGCCGAGCAGGAAAATCAACAAGGCTTGGCGGTGCGTGTGACTTGTCCTGAGCAAACTTCATTATTAGCGGAATTTAACAATCAGCCGGTCACACAAGCCCTTCTAGAAGCAGAAAAGTGCGGTGTGTTTTTTGAGAGTTTTCAAATTGTTGCGGAAGATCTTAATTCTGACATGACCGCGACAGAAACGCCTTCTTGGCAATTGCTCTATACGACCTATTTGCAGTCTTGTTCCCCTTTACATAGCGGTGATACATTGCAACCGATTCCGTTATATAAACAGCTAAAAAACATACCGCACTTGGCAATGGATATGATCAAGTGGCAAGAAAATTGGCAGGCGTGTGATCAGTTGCAAATGAATGGTTCGGTGTTAGAACAAGAGGCCTTGGCGCAAATTAGCAATACGCAAACTCCATTGTTCAAACATGGATATTACCTCGCTCAAGAAATCACTCGCCAAAGTGGCATTCCCACATACTATTATTTGTATCGAATCGGCGGAGAAAGCCGAGAAGCCGAGTTAGACTCCCATTGCCCCTTATGCAAACGGCCGTGGACGCTGGAGCAACCACTGTTTGACTTCTTATATTTTAAATGTGATCACTGCCGTCTTGTTTCCAATCTTTCATGGCACTGGCAATGACCCTCATCGTAACAGGAGGCTGAAATCATTGCTGAGCATGCAATGAAAGATGAGAAAAAGTAGCCTTGGGAGTATCGATAAAGTTAAAATTTAAGCAATTAAATACATTAAGGAATTTTTTGCTTGCAACAACGAGATAAATCTTTATAATCGGCATCCGTTCTTAACAAGAAAACTTATCAGTGTTGCCTGGGTGGCGAAATTGGTAGACGCAGCGGATTCAAAATCCGCCGTTGAATAAACGTGTCGGTTCGAGTCCGACCCTAGGCACCAATGATAAGTTTCATAAAAAATAAAGCCGCTTTTTAAAGCGGCTTTTTTGTTATCTAAATAACATAAAATCAATAACTTATAATCTGATTAAAATTCTTCCCTCTTAAAGATACTGTATATATTTATTGTCAATTTATGATCTGTTTAGATCATAAATGAAGTGAGTTTGCACCAAATTTGCACCATAAATTGCACTAAAAAAGCCTATTTATTTTAATAAATCTTTTAATCCGGCTTTCATGGCGGACATTTGGCTTTCGTATAGCGCTTTTTTCTCACGCTCATCAATCATATACATGATGGTTTCTGAGAGCGTCATTTTCATTTTGCGAGAATATTTGGATAAACGTAGCCAAACGGCATATTCCAAATCAATGGATTTTTTCTTGGTAGATTGTTTTTCAGCATTAAAAAAACGCTTTCTTCTGGCGCGGATGGCTTGATCGAGTTTTGTCACCAATTCTGGCGCTAAATGGGTTTTTATCCATTCTTCAATTTTTTGCGGATAGTTTTGGCAGCTGATGAGTTGTTTTACGATGTCTTCTTGTAAACTTTTTTCCGTGTAACGGGTGATATTTTCCCCTTCACGGGCTTTTTTGGTTAAATAGACCCATTTCCAATGCGCTTCTTGATTTTCTAACTTTTGGTATTTCATTTTTCTATATGATTTTAGTGACGTGGTAACTGCGTAACTATACGCTTTTTGTGACGGATTTTCCAGCAAATTTTCCTCGATACGCATAAATATGCGATAATGTTGTCAAATTATCTTTAACGTAGAGAGTCGTCGTGTCTTCATCTTATAATACTTTACTTTGGCAGGAACTTCGTCCAACATTGCGCGTGACGGAAATCCCTTCACATTCTCAAGATTTTTTCGCATTACAACCCCGCGCAGAAAAAGCGATTCGTCATTTCATTAAAAATTCCCACCGCACTTTATTGGTGCTTAAAGCGGATGATCAGGCAGAATATGCGCCGTTATTGGAACAATTGATTCAATCAGAAAAGCCCGTGCCGGAGTTATGTGGTGTGCAATATGTGATTGAACAAGGGGATTCTTTTTCTTTTCCTCGTATTTCAGCCGAACCGGTACAGTCTTATAATGACAATTTTGCCGCACAAAAAAGCGTGGCAAGTGCGTTATATTTCGATCAGTTTCAGTTATTTGGCTCCGTGAAAATTCACGCGACCTCGCACGACATTCAGCTGAATCCAGGCTTGGTTCATCAGGTGAATGGCGGTGTTTTAATTGTCACTGCCGGCGCATTATTGGCGCAATTTGATTTATGGCAACGACTCAAACATATTCTCACTACCGGCGTGTTTAACTGGTATTCCGCGCATCCATTTAAAACCTTGCCTTGCGATATTCCGAGTTATCCATTGCAGTTAAAAGTCATTGTCTTAGGCAATCGTACAGAATTGGCGACATTGGAAGAGTTGGAAGAAGAGCTTTATCATTTGGCGGATTATGCGGAAATTGAGAGTTATTGCCGTGTTGCCAATGCGGAGCAACAGCAACAATGGATGGGGTATGTTCAGTCCGTAGCGCAACAACATCAATTACCCATGTTGGAGTTGAGCGGCTTTAATAAACTGTATCAATTATTGGTGCGTGATAGCGAAAACCGCGACTTGATTAATATCTCGCCGTTGATGTTAAAAAATATCTTGACGGAGACAGCGCTGTTCTCGCAGTCCACCTCCTTAAGTGCGGTGGATTTTGAGCATTATTTTTTACATAAAACCGAGCAATTTGGCTTTTTGCGTGAACAAACTTACGATAGCATTTTGCAGGAACAAATTTATGTGGCGACCGAAGGCGAAGTGGTAGGGCAGGTTAACGGTTTGTCCGTCATTGAATATCCCGGGACGCCGTTAGTTTTTGGTGAACCTTCCCGTATTAGTTGTATTGTGCAATACGGTGATGGTGAAGTCGTGGATGTGGAGCGCAAAACCGAATTGGCGGGGAATATTCACAGCAAAGGCATTTTGATTGCAGAAGCCTGTTTGGCGAATATTTTAGAATTGCCTTCTCAGTTGCCGTTTTCGGCTTCCTTAGTTTTTGAGCAATCTTACGGCGAAATTGATGGCGACAGCGCATCTTTAGCCGGCTTTTGTGTGTTGGTCAGTGCCTTGTCCGATTTGCCGTTACCACAATCTATTGCTATCACGGGAGCGATCGATCAGTTTGGCTTGGTGCATTCTGTTGGGGGCGTAAATGAAAAAATTGAAGGCTTTTTTACCATTTGTCAGCGTCGCGGACTGACCGGTAAACAGGGTGTGATTATTCCGAGTGCCGTAGTGAATCAACTGAGTTTATCTGAGGCGGTTATAAGTGCGGTGAAAAATCAGACATTTTTTATCTATCCCGTAGAAGCCGTGGATCAAGCCTGTGAAATTTTGTTACAACGTGACTTAGTGGAACAAGATGATAAAGACTATACACCGGATACACTGCCATTGGCTCGCTTAATTCATCAACGCATTAATCAATATGCCGATCGGCAGTCACATCGAGAGGGTTTTTGGGATTTGTTGTTTTCCCGCAAAAGCCATTAATTCAAAATTGCCATTAAAAATTAACTGATCGGACAAGTTAGGCGTACAAGTGTTAGCTATTCTAAATGCAGTGAGGCTTTGTTAGAATCCGCGCAACATTTGTATTTTAACAACACATTGACTTTTTATAGGATTTTAATAATGAACACTTGTACACCAAACATTAAAGACAGTTATTCTTACGAAGATTTATTAGCCTCCGGACGCGGAGAACTGTTTGGTAAAGAAGGGCCGCAACTTCCTGCGCCAACGATGCTAATGATGGATCGTATTGTAAAAATGACTGAAGATGGTGGTACATTTGGTAAAGGTTACATTGAAGCCGAACTTGACATCCATCCTGATTTACCATTTTTCGCTTGTCACTTTATCGGCGATCCCGTTATGCCGGGTTGTTTAGGCTTAGATGCCATGTGGCAATTAGTCGGCTTCTTTCTTGGCTGGGTTGGTGGCAAAGGCAAAGGTCGTGCGTTAGGTGTCGGCGAAGTGAAATTCACCGGTCAGATTCTGCCAACCGCCAAAAAAGTGGTTTATCGCATTAATATGAAACGTGTCATCAACCGCAAATTAGTGATGGGCATGGCGGACGGCGAAGTAGAGGTGGACGGTCGTGTTATCTACACTGCAACAGATTTGAAAGTCGGTTTATTCCAAGATACTTCCAGTTTTTAACACCGAAACGATATAAAATGAGAAAGCGAGATCGAAGGATCTCGCTTTTGTTTTAACGGTTTTGTTTTAATAAGATGTCATTGATGTCACGTGATTTTTTGACGGAGATCACTAATTTTAACTAAAAGCGTTGTAATTCTTTCTGCCTCTTCTAGAATACTCATAAAGCGTTAGTTTTAGGCTGTATTTTGTTGTAGGTGCGTATGCAAGTTTTCAATTCTCTAGCACAAATTGCCGAAGCAATCGGTGTTTCTTCTTCTCGTTTAGCATATTTACTGATAGATGCACGTTTAATTTATGCCCCTCCTGAAATACGGCATGATTTCACCGCACTTTTGCAACCGCCAAGTCATCGGATAAACGTAGTATTTTATGAGGCTTTCACGCGTATCTCTCTTGTTTTATTCATATTGTCATTCGCTCATCATCGCTTAAACCTTTCAGCTTCTCGTCAAAGAGAAACCTTTCCAATTCACCAACACGCGCTTTTACCATTCAAGTTGCCTTGTTTATTGGCGTTGAGCGATATGCAAATCGCGTTCCTTTTCTCTTTAATTAATCAAGCCCGCAGAGCTTAGCGAGGATTTATTATGACCCAACTAGTAGCGCAATCCGTAATTAATCAATTCTTTGATGGAACACATTCTGATCCTTTTTCCGTATTGGGTATGCACGAAACCGATAACGGCATTGAAATTCGTGCTTTATTGCCGGATGCGTGTCGTGTCAGCGTCATTGATAAAGAAAATCAAGACACCGTCTGTGAATTGGATTGTTTAGATGACAGAGGTTTTTTTGCCGGTGTTGTGCCGAAAACCCATGATTTTTTCGCCTATCAATTACAGGTGTATTGGGGCAAAGAATCGCAAATCCTTGAAGACCCTTACCGTTATCATCCAATGATTAGTGATTTGGATGAATGGTTTTTAGCTGAAGGCTCATTCTTGCGTCCGTATGAAGTGTTAGGTGCGCATTTTATCGAATGTGATGGTGTTTCCGGTGTGAACTTCCGTTTGTGGGCACCGAACGCGAAACGAGTGTCTGTGGTGGGGGATTTCAACTATTGGGACGGGCGTCGCCATCCGATGCGCTTACATCCGGCAAGCGGCGTATGGGAATTATTCCTACCGAAAGTTGCATTAGGGCAGTTGTATAAATTTGAATTAATTGATTGCCACGGCAATTTACGCTTAAAAGCCGACCCTTATGCCTTCAGTTCACAGTTACGTCCTGATACAGCGTCACAAATTAGTGCGTTACCGGACATTGTATCAATGACAGAAGCTCGCCGTAAAGCCAACCAATGGGATCAACCGATTTCCATTTATGAAGTGCATCTAGGGTCTTGGCGCCGTAATTTAGAAAATAACTTCTGGCTAGATTACGACCAAATCGGCGATGAATTGATTCCTTATGCAAAAGAAATGGGCTTTACGCACATTGAGTTTTTACCGCTTTCCGAATTCCCGTTTGACGGTTCTTGGGGCTACCAACCGCTAGGGCTATATTCTCCAACCAGCCGTTTTGGTACGCCGGAAGGGTTTAAACGTTTAGTGGAACGCGCCCATGAAGCCGGCATTAACGTAATTTTGGACTGGGTGCCGGGTCATTTCCCAAGCGATACCCATGGTTTAGTGGCGTTTGACGGCACGGCATTATATGAACACGCCGATCCGCGCGAAGGGTTCCATCAAGACTGGAACACGCTCATTTACAACTATGGTCGCAACGAAGTGAAAAACTTCTTATCCAGTAACGCTTTATATTGGATTGAACGTTTCGGGATTGACGGTATTCGTGTCGATGCGGTGGCCTCCATGATTTATCGTGATTACAGCCGTGCTGAGGGAGAATGGATTCCGAACCAATACGGCGGACGAGAAAATTTAGAAGCCATTGAATTCTTAAAACACACCAACTGGAAAATTCATAGTGAAGTGCAAGGGGCGGTTTCCATTGCGGAAGAATCAACCTCTTTTGCCGGTGTAACACATCCAACCGAAAAGGGGGGCTTGGGCTTTAATTTCAAATGGAATATGGGCTGGATGAATGACACCCTTTCTTACATGGAAAAAGATCCGGTCTATCGCCAATATCACCACAACCAAATGACTTTCGGCATGGTGTATCAATACAGCGAAAACTTTGTATTACCACTTTCTCATGACGAAGTGGTGCATGGCAAATGTTCCTTAATCGACAAAATGCCGGGGGATGCGTGGCAAAAATTCGCGAACTTACGTGCTTATTACGGCTATATGTGGGGCTATCCGGGTAAAAAATTATTGTTCATGGGAAATGAGTTTGCCCAAGGTCGCGAATGGAATTATCAAGAAAGTTTAGATTGGTTCCTATTGGATGAAGGTATTGGCGGCAGATGGCACATCGGCGTACAACAATTAGTGAAAGACCTCAATAAAATTTATCGCGAAAACGCACCGCTCTTTGAACTGGATTCGGATCCGCAAGGTTTCGATTGGTTGGTCGTGGATGATGCGCAAAATTCTGTATTTGCCTTTGAACGACGTAGCAGCAAAGGCGAGCGCATTATTGTGATCAGTAACTTTACGCCGGTGCCACGCCATGATTATCGTATGGGCGTGAATGTTGCCGGTCAATATCACGAAATTTTAAATACGGATTCATCTTTTTACGAAGGCTCAAATCTTGGTAACTGCGGTGCAGTGGAAAGTGAGGCGATTCCAAGCCATGGACGAGATCATTCTATTTCTGTTTCGATTCCGCCATTGGCAACCCTCTATTTGAAATATCAAGGATAAGGCATGGTTGCAGTAAAAAATCAGGGCAAGGCTTATCCCTTCGGTTATAGCCAATATGAAGAAAACGGCGAGCAAATCACTAACTTTGCACTGTATTCTTCTGTGGCGGATGGCGTGGAGTTGTGCTTGTTTGAGAACGGTAAGAAAGAACAGCGTTTTGCCATGAATTGTAGCGAAAATGTTTGGCATATTGCGCTTTCCGGTGTGGCTAACGGTATGCAATACGGTTTTAGAATCACCGCCGAAAATGACCGCACTTTAGCCAATCCAAACAAGCTCATGCTTGATCCTTATGCGAAAGCCGTGGTGGGTAAACCGGATTTAAGTTCGCCAGAAGTGCGGTCGATTTTTCAGTTAAATGATCCACGAGATAACGCGGAATTTGCGCCGAAAGGTCAAATCATTGAGACGGCATTTGATTGGCAAAATGACAAAGCCCCGAAAACACCTTGGGCAGAGACGATAATTTATGAACTCAGCGTAAAAGGCTTTAGCCAATTACGCATAGATCTCCCTGAAAAGTTACGCGGAACTTATGCCGGTTTGGCGCAACCGCAAAGTGTGGCGTATTTAAAAGCATTAGGTGTCACGGCAGTGGAGCTGTTGCCGATTAATTACCACGTAAACGAACCGCACTTGCAAGAAAAAGGATTACAAAATTATTGGGGTTATAACCCATTGGCGATGTTTGCCGTAGAGCCAAAATATTGTTCCGAAGCAAACCATGAAAACCCGTTATATGAATTCAAAAGCATGGTGAAAGCGTTACATGAAGCGGGCATTGAAGTAATTTTAGATGTGGTGTTTAACCACACGGCAGAATCGGAAAAACCGTTCCCAACCTTTAGCCAACGTGGCATTGATGATCGGACGTATTATTGGCAAAACGAGCAAGGCGAATATATTAACTGGACGGGTTGCGGCAATATGCTGAACTTATCCAATGACATCACCCGAAAATGGGTGGTGGATTGCCTATGTTATTGGGTAGAAGAATGCCACGTGGATGGTTTCCGTTTTGATTTAGGCACGGTATTAGGGCGTGAATCACCGGATTTCAATCCGCATGCCAAACTGTTTGACGATATCGCGCAAACACCGAGTTTACAGCAGGTGAAATTCATCAGCGAGCCTTGGGATATTGGCCATTACGGTTATCAATTAGGGCGTTTTCCCCATTATTTTGCCGAATGGAACGATCGTTTCCGTGATGATATGTGTCGTTTTTGGTTATGGAAAAGTGGGGAAGTGGGCGCATTTGCCGAACGTTTTGCCGGCTCAAGTGATCTGTTCAAGCGAGAAGCACGCTTGCCACACACCACCCTGAATTTTATTACTGCACACGACGGTTTCACGTTACGCGATTTGGTCAGTTATAACCATAAGCATAACGAGGCGAACGGCGAAGATAATCGCGATGGTCGCAATGAAAATTACAGTTACAACCATGGCATTGAGGGCAGTCAATTAGACCTCAATGACGAGCACCAAAGTGCGGTGGAAAATCAGCGTGTTTTAGCGCAAAGCGGATTATTGGCAAGTTTGTTATTGGGCAACGGCACACCGATGTTGCTTGCCGGTGATGAATTCGGCAACACACAATTCGGTAACAATAACGCTTATTGTCAGGATAATGAAATCACATGGCTGAAATGGCAGGATTTCAATCAGGAATTATTTGACTTGACCAAACAACTAATAGCAACACGAAAACAAATTCAAAGTTTGCAACGGGATGTTTGGTGGTCAGATGAAAATGTCACTTGGCTCAACATTGAAGGGAAATCAATGCAAGTCGAAGATTGGCATTATCGGGAAAGCAAGGCGCTGCAAGTGGTATTAGATCAGCGATGGCTTTTCTTAATCAATGCGAAAGCAGAACCGCAGTCTTTTACATTGCCAAACGAGATAAATGGTCAATGGAAAGCAAGGGCAGGAACAACAAACTTAACGATTCAACAACAGCAAGTTGAAGTGGGTGGTATGGCGTTTTGTGTGTTGGAAAATATGGATAATTAAAAAAATAACGGAGTTTATTATGAAAAACGGTCTTTCCCAACTTCCTAACAAATATGATTTAGTCAAAAATACGCTTGTGCTGATTTTAGCCGGTGGTCGTGGCTCACGCCTGCACGAATTAACGGATAAACGTGCAAAACCGGCACTGTATTTTGGGGGAAATCGCCGAATCATTGATTTTGCGTTGTCCAACTGTATTAACTCCGGCTTAAATCGTATTGGGGTTGTCACGCAATATGCGGCACACTCTTTATTACGCCATTTACAAAAAGGGTGGTCTTTCTTGCCACAAGAACGGGGTGAATTCATTGATATGCTCCCGGCGCGCCAACAAATTGATGATTCCACGTGGTATCGTGGCACAGCCGATGCGGTATATCAAAACATGGCGATTATTCGAGATCACTACAAACCAAAATATATTCTCATTCTTGCCGGTGACCATATTTATAAACAAGACTATAGCCAAATGTTGTTAGATCATGTCACCAGTGGGGCAAAATGTACCGTGGGTTGTATTGAAGTGCCACGCTCCGAGGCCCATGAATTTGGCGTGATGGCGGTCAACGAAAATCTGAAAGTGAAAGCATTTGTAGAAAAACCGAAAGATCCGCCTGCCATGGTGGGCAAACCGGAAACTTCATTGGCATCCATGGGGATCTATGTGTTTAATGCCGATTATCTTTATGAAATGCTAAATAAAGAAGTGAACACGCCTTGCACCTCTCATGACTTTGGTAAAGACGTATTGCCGAAATGTTTGGAAGAAGGCACGTTATACGCCCATCCGTTTAGTCGTTCCTGCATGGGACGTAACACGGAAGGCGATATTTATTGGCGCGATGTGGGGACATTAGACAGCTTCTGGCAATCGAATATCGACTTGGTGTCTGAACATCCGCAATTAGATATTTATGATCAAACTTGGCCGATTCGCGGTAACCCGGTGCAAGCCTATCCGTCTAAATTCTTCTATAAAAATGCCAATGTTAAGCCGGTGGATAACTCCCTTATCGGCGGTGGTTGTGTCATTACCGATGCCTCGATCAGCTATTCCGTGTTATTTGATCGGATTAAAATTAACGAAGGTTCTGTGATTGATCATTCTGTGATCTTGCCTGAAGTGACAATTGGCAAAAATTGCATATTGAAACATTGTATCGTGGATCGTCATTGTGTCATTCCGGACGGTATGCAAATTGGTGTGGACCGTGAATTGGACAGTAAACGTTTTCGTATCAGTTCAACCGGCAAAGTGATTTTAGTGACACCGTCTATGTTGAAAAAATTAGAAGGACAAGATGTGTTCTCGGAAGAACATTTAGACTAACGTGAAAGTGCGGTCTGTTTTCAACACGTTTTGATTTTTACTCGCTCCTTCGGAGCCGTTGGCAAAGCAACATTCAAAATCCTTCGGATTTTGTGACCGCACTTTTTAGTGTATAGGGCGTTTTTAATACGCCCTCATTAATCAAGGGACATGAGGAAAATAAATGAAAGTATTGCACGTTTGCTCGGAGTTATATCCTTTACTGAAAACCGGCGGATTAGCCGATGTGATGGGGGCATTGCCCTTTGTTCAAAAAGAAATCGGCATTGATGCGCGTATTTTGTTGCCGGCGTATCCGGCGATTGTGGCGGGCATTCCAAATACGTCAGTTGTTGCGGAATGGGATAATTTTGCCGGTCATATCGTTTTGCGCTATGGCGAATATAACGGTGTCGGCGTTTATCTTATTGATGCACCGCACTTATATGCCCGTGAAGGCAATCCGTATCATGATGGCTATTACAATGATTATGGCGATAACTATAAACGTTTTGCATTATTAGGCTGGGTGGGGGCGGAGTTGTCCACCGGGTTAGATTACTGGTGGCGCGCTGACGTGGTTCATGCCCATGACTGGCATGCCGGTTTAACCGCAGCCTATTTATTTAATAAAGGTCGTCCGGCTAAATCGGTTTTTACCATTCATAATTTGGCGTATCAAGGGCAATTTGATTATCGCCATTTAGTTGAAATCGGCTTGCCACACAGTATGTTCCATGTGGATGGATTAGAGTTGTTTGGACAAATTTCTTACTTAAAAGCTGGGCTTTATTATTCCGATGCGGTGACTGTCGTAAGCCCGACTTATGCAAAAGAAATTACCACACCGGAATTTGCGTATGGCTTACAAGGCTTACTTTCTACCCTAGATCACGAAGGGCGTTTGGTCGGTATTCTCAATGGTGTTGATGAAAAAATTTGGCATCCGATGAACGATCAGTATATTCAACATCATTACAAGTTGAAGTACATGGGCGGTAAGGCAAAAAATAAAGCAGATTTACAAGCTTATTTCAACCTTCCGGAGCAAGCTGATGCGTTATTGTTTGTGATGGTGACCCGTTTAACGGAACAAAAAGGCGTGGATTTATTGCTAGAAAGCGCGGATGAAATTGTTAAACAGGGCGGACAGTTGGCGATTCTTGGTTCAGGCGCACCGCACTTAGAAGCCGGTATTCGTCAATTAGCGGAAACCTATCCGCAAAATATTGCGGTTAAAATTGGCTACGATGAAGCGTTGTCACATCTCATGGTTGCCGGTGGCGATGTCATTTTAGTCCCAAGCCGTTTTGAACCTTGCGGTTTAACTCAGCTTTACGGTTTAAAATACGGTACCTTACCTCTTGTTCGCGCCACCGGTGGTTTAGCGGATACCGTCGTCAATAGTACCGCAGAAAATATTCAAGCTCGAACAGCAACCGGTTTTGTTTTCTCTCACGCAACGGCCGAGGAACTCCGTAATGCCTTGCAGGCAGCGTTTGCGTTATGGAAAAAACAACGTTTATGGACAACGGTCCGTGTAACTGCAATGGAACAAGATTTCAGTTGGCAAATCTCTGCAACCCACTACCAACATTTATATCAACGAATTTTATCTCACTCATGAAACACCTATGTTCTGCGTAAAGAAAAGTAATCTTTGCGCAGAAGAGTGTTGTTTTTTTATCTTGAATGATTAAAATTCATCCGCTTTTTATTTACTGAGGATGTTTTCTTATGATAATGGATAATTTTGATTCTCCATTCTTGTACAATCGACCTGAAGTCAATGTTGATTCATTGAAAAAAACGATTGTTTATAAACTGATTTTTTTAATTGGTCGCTCTCCTAAAGAGGCGAGCCAACGAGATTGGCTCAATGCCACGTTATACGCGGTGCGGGATTTCGTCACTGAAGGTTGGATCACTACCGCGCGTGAAGCCAGAGCAGAAGACGCACGCCGTGTTTATTATTTATCAATGGAATTTCTGATTGGTCGTACCTTATCCAATGCCATGATTGCAGAAGGATTGTACGACATCGCCAAAGAAGCCCTTTCCGAATTAAACGTTGATTTAGAAGAAATTATTGAAAAAGAAGTGGATCCGGGTTTAGGTAACGGTGGTTTAGGTCGTTTAGCTGCCTGTTTCATGGATTCTATTGCCACCTTAGGCTTGCCAGGTATGGGATATGGTATTCGTTATGAATACGGTATGTTCCGTCAAAAAATTGAAGATGGCCAACAAGTTGAACGCCCGGATGCCTGGTTAGAAAAAGGTGCGCCTTGGGAATTTATTCGTCCGTCTAAACGTTTTACCGTTTCTTTCGGCGGTAATATTCATTTTGAAGGCAAAAAATGTATTTGGAATAAAGGCGAAGAAGTGACCGCACTTGCTTATGACCAAGTGATTCCGGGCTATCAAAATGACTCTGCCGCCACATTACGTTTGTGGGCTGCTCATGCTGGCGAACTGTTTAACTTAGAAGACTTTAACCGTGGTCAACACATTGCGGCGGTGGAAAGCCGTGCTTCCATTAAGAATCTTTCTCGTGTGCTTTATCCGGATGATTCCACTTGGAACGGTCGTGAATTACGTTTGCGTCAAGAATATTTCTTGGTTTCTGCTTCATTGCAAGACATTATCCGCCGTCATAAACGCACGCATAGCAGCTTAGAAAATTTAGCGGATAAAGTGGCAATTCATTTAAATGATACTCACCCGGCATTAGCGATTCCGGAATTGATGCGTATTTTAATTGATGAAGAAGGCTTTTCATGGCAGAAAGCCTGGGATATGACCCGTCGCATTTTCTCTTATACTTGCCACACATTAATGTCTGAAGCGTTAGAAACCTGGCCGGTGGAAATGATGGCGAAAATCTTACCGCGTCATTTACAAATGATTTTTGAAATTAACGATCATTTCTTGGAATACGTCAAAACCTACATCACTACCGACCTAGATTTCATTCGTCGCGTTTCTTTAATCGAAGAAGGGTATCAGCGCAAAGTGCGCATGGGGTGGTTATCCGTGGTGGGGTCACATAAAGTCAATGGCGTGGCGGCAATTCATTCTGATTTAATGGTGACATCGACTTTTGCAGATTTCGCACGTATTTATCCGGAACGTTTCACCAACGTGACTAATGGTATTACCCCGCGTCGTTGGCTTGCTGTGGCAAACCCACAATTAGCGTCGTTGTTTGATAAATATATCGGTTCTGATTGGCGTTGTGATTTAAGCCAAATCGAAAAATTAAAACAATATACGCATGAAGCGGATTTCAAACACGCTATTGCCGATATTAAATTTGCCAATAAAGTGAAATTGGCAAATTACGTGAAGAAAACATTAGACATTGATCTGGATCCCCATGCGTTATTTGACGTTCAAGTCAAACGTATTCACGAATATAAACGTCAAATTCTGAACGTGTTGCATATTATTGCCCGTTACAACGCGATGTTAGAGCATCCGGAAAAAGATTGGCAACCTCGCGTGTTTATCTTAGCCGGTAAAGCGGCATCGGCGTATTATGCAGCGAAACAAACCATCCATTTAATTAATGATGTTGCCAATGTCATCAATAACGATGCCCGTTTGGGTGGTCGCTTAAAAGTAGTCTTCATCCCGAACTACAGCGTCAGTTTGGCGCAATTGATCATTCCGGCGGCAGATATTTCTGAACAAATTTCTTTAGCCGGTACGGAAGCCTCCGGTACCAGTAACATGAAATTTGCGTTAAATGGTGCATTAACGTTGGGAACATTGGATGGCGCAAACGTAGAAATTTTGGAACATGTCGGCAAAGACCACATCTTTATTTTCGGTAACACCGTTGAGCAAGTAGAGAAGTTACGTCGCGACGGCTACTGTCCATTTAATTTCTATCAAGAGGATGTTGAACTCAGAAACGTTGTTGATCAAATCATTAACGGGCGTTTCTCCGAAAACGATCCGAACCGTTATCAACAATTGTTACAAGGCTTACAATATCACGATTACTACCAAGCGTTTGCTGATTTCCGCAGCTATGTGGAGACACAAAAATTGGTAGATGAAAAATATAAAAATCGTGATTCCTGGATTAACAGCACGATTCAAAATATCGTCAACATGGGTTATTTCTCTTCCGACCGTACCATTAAGGAATACGCCGAAAATATTTGGCACATTGAGCCATTAAATCTCGAGAAATAATTTCCGATAAAAAGAAACCCCATTCGAATTTGAATGGGGTTTTGTTTTACATTCGCAAAACACGCCTAAAACACACCGCACTTATTTTGGTGCAAGTGACTGATGTGCTGTAAATCTTGCTTTTGGGGGCATTCGTTCTTGAATTCTTTGACGATTTATTTCAAGTGCTGCATCGGTCGGCTGATAATCAAGCCAAAGTTCAGGTGAGGAAGGCAGTGTTTCAGGCCAAATATATTGAACCTTAAAACCACGCGCTTTACATTCCGCATGTAATTCATCATATCGCCTTTTCAAAAACGCCATTTTATTAAAGAAAAATCTCACATGACCTTCACCTAATTTATATTCCTCCGGTTGCCCTTTTAAGTGAAATTTACCTTTGGCGACAGCATTTGGAATGCGTGTCAGTTCGCGGTGTTCCGCCAATAAATGCTGATTGCATAGCTCTTTAGGTGGAATCAGATTAATTCGAGTCATAATGATACTTCCAAGTATAAAAGTTAAAAATCATTGTATTAAGACGATAAATTCTCAATCGACGTGCCTTTCAATAATTTACGCATCCAGCTGCGATTGGCTGATAGGTGGTGAATAAGGTCTTCGCTGAGCGGAAGTGGTTCGTTGTAGATTAACGAAGCGAGTGTTTCGCCCAATATTGGGGCAGAGGTTAAGCCGCGTGAGCCGAGGGCGCCGATAAGATATAAATTCGGAAACACCGTGGCGGGCGGAATGGGTTGTTTGCGACGGCGTAAGTTAAACAGATTTTTATAATCCACGCATTGCTGCTCAAAATTCGGCACATTGCCGACCATTGGAATTCGATCCCGCACGGCGCAACGCACGCCGATTCGCGCGAGATTGGCAGACGTATCTACTTCTTTCACCCAAGGCATACCCTCTAGATTCTTTTGGATTTTTTCCTGATTTTCCCGTTGTTCCTGATCGCTAAAGGTGCGGTCAGCACAATCACGCACATGGCTGGCACCAATGCAATGGCTGGTTTTAGCCTGATCGGCAGGGGTGAGGTAGCCGTCATAACAGAGCACAGATTTTAGTTTTAGCAGATGCTCTGACGTGGGAATTTGGCTGACTTGCCCGCGCACGGCATAAAGCGGTAGTGACTGCGTTTGCGGAAATTCATGTAGTTGATGCCCGTTGGCGAGGACAACGATTTGATGATAGAACCTGTCGTTTTCAGCATTTGTCACTAACCAGCCATTTTCTTGTGCGGAAAGTGCGGTCACTTTTTGCGATGTTTTTATGCTGAGTCCACGCTGCTGCAAATAAGCAAACAGATTCTGCACAAATTGTTGTGGCGCAAGCCATCCGCCCTGTGGAATAAATCCGCCGCTACAAGGCAATGGGAGACCGACTTTATCGCTTAATTCTGCTTGGTTTAGGTGTTGATAAAGGCTTTTCGGCAGCTGAAGTTGCGAAACTTTCTGTAATTTGACCGCACTTTTTTCGTTATATCCACACAGTGCCACACCACAAAATTCATGTTCAAATTCAATGAGGTTTTCGGCATTACGTAATTGTTGTAAGCCGTAAGCAAAAGCTTGTATATAAAAGCGAATGTTGCGTTCGTCATCGTCGCTCAGTTGCGGATAAAACGCACCTTGTTTGTTGCCGGAGGCGTTCATCGCCGGCTGTGGATCTTCGCAATAAAGAGTGACGTTCGCGCCACGTTGCATTAAGGCGAATGCGGTAAATAAGGAGGCGATGCCGCCACCCACAATGGCAACATCCGCCACACCTTCAAACTTGGCAGGTTGTGGCAGATACCACGGAGTGAAAAGTGCGGTCGGTTTTTCAAGTGTTTTTTCACCCACCAAGCATTCACGTTTTTTACCGTAACCTTTACGTTTTTGCACGCTGAAACCGGCATTTTCTAATCCTTTACGCACCGCACTTGCCGCCGTAAAGGTAGCGAATGTGCCTTGCGGTTTGGTGTAACGGTACATTTGCGTATAAAGCGCATCATTCCACATATCAGGATTTTTACTCGGGGCAAATCCATCTAAAAACCACGCATCGATTTTGTCACGCATATAGTCGCCGAGCTGTGGCAAATTGTCGTGAATATCACCAAACCACAGATCAAGGGTGGTTTCCTCAAAATGAAAACGATAGCAACCTTCAATCGGGTCTAGCCAATGCGCCTGTAATTGTTTCGTGAGGACGCTAAATTGCGGGTAATGTTGATGGGCAAGCGTTAATGCTTCCCGTGTTAATGGATACTTTTCGAAGGAAATAAAAAACAGGCGTTGTAATGTTGCTTGTGGAAATTGTTGGCGAAATTCACGAAAAAACGTGGTGATCGCCAAAAAATTGAGCCCCGTACCAAAGCCGGTTTCAGCAATAATAAAATACGAGTGTTCATGTTTTAGCCAACGTTGCCACAGTTGATTGCCTTGTTGGAAAACATAGCGACTTTCTTCTAAGCCGTCTTGATTAGAGAAATAAACATCGTCAAATTGGTCGGAAATGGGCGTATTTTCTTGATTGAAATGAATCTCGGCATGAGTCACTAAGCGCATTGGGCGTAATTTCCTTTCGTTGTTTTTGAGGTGTCTAATATAATACGCCTAATTGCCCTAACTGGTCGAACGTTATAATTAATGCTTGCAATATTTTGATTTCATAGTAAATTGCGTTCAGCTAACAAATGTAAGTCGAAATCAATTTCCCAACTCATAAGGAATAACGAATGAAAAGAGCAGTAATCACCGGATTTGGTATTATCTCCAGTATTGGTAACAACAAAGAAGAAGTCTTGGCTTCATTAAAAGCCGGCAAATCCGGTATTGAAATCGTCCCTGAATTTATTGACATGAAAATGCGCAGCCATGTGGCCGGAACGATTAAATTAAATCCGAGCGAGTTAATCGATCGTAAAGTGTATCGTTTCATGGGCGATGCGGCAGCCTATGCTTATCTTTCCATGAAAGAGGCTATTGAAGATGCAGGGTTAACGGAAGAGCAAGTGTCTAACGAACGTACCGGTTTGGTTATCGGCGCGGGCACAGGTTCTGCCCATAACCAGTTAGTGGCTTGTGATGCTGTGCGTGGTCCGCGCGGAGTGAAAGCCATCGGCCCTTATGCCGTCACTAAAACTATGGCATCCAGCGTATCTGCGTGTTTGGCAACACCGTACAAAATCAAAGGCGTCAGTTACAGTATAAGTTCCGCTTGTGCCACTTCAGCACACTGTATTGGTAACGCATTAGAATTAATCCAATTAGGTAAACAAGACATTGTTTTCGCCGGTGGTGCGGAAGAGTTGTCTTGGGAATGTGCGACCGAATTTGACGCGATGGGCGCAGTGTCCACCAAGTACAATGAAACTCCAACGAAAGCGTCCCGTGCGTATGATGCAAACCGTGACGGTTTCGTGATTGCCGGCGGCGGCGCAGTGGTTGTCGTAGAAGAATTAGAGCACGCATTGGCGCGCGGCGCAAAAATTTATGCCGAAATCGTCGGTTATGGTGCGACTTCCGATGGTTATGACATGGTGGCGCCAAGTGGTGAAGGCGCAGAACGTTGCATGAAACAAGCCATGGCAACTGTGGATACGCCGATTGATTACATCAACGTGCACGGTACATCAACGCCGGTAGGCGATGTGAAAGAATTGGGTGCGATTAAAAACGTATTTGGCGATAAAATCCCGGCGATTTCTTCCACCAAGTCCATGACAGGTCACTCTTTAGGAGCTGCCGGTGCGCATGAAGCGATTTATACCTTGTTAATGTTAGATAACGATTTCATCGCCCCAAGCATTAACATTGAAACTTTGGACGAACAAGCCGTGGGTTGCAACATTGTGACTGAAACAAAAGAAAATGCCGGTTTACAAACCGTGATGTCTAACAGTTTCGGTTTTGGTGGCACGAATGCCACACTCGTGTTTAAACGTTATAACGGTTAAATTTGACTGAGAACAACTCCCCTGAATGTAAAATTTAGGGGAGTCTGTTTTTATGGCATCATCGTTCATAGCGAACGCCTAGTGATTTTCTTCAATGTGTTGTGGTCGTATTGCGTTATTTGGAGGCAATGATGTCCTTATTTTCAAAATTCAAAAGTGCGGTGAATCAATTTCATCGAAAATCCATCAATCGCCAACTAAGAAAACGTTTGCAAAATCACGGAATGTCCGTGTTATCCAGTAACTGCGTGGGCGCATTTATTTTGCATGATTTAAATGAGCCTTTTCATTCGCCGTTTGTGAATTTATTTATGAAACCCTGTGATTTCATACGATATTTACAAAATATGCCGTATTACCATCAACAAACGTTAGAATTTAAACCGACAGATAAAGCCTATCCGGTGGGATGGTTGGGGGATATTCCCATTCATTTTATGCATTACCGCAATGCACAAGAAGCAAAAGCGAAATGGGAAATGCGTTTAAAACGCCTTAATCTGGATAATCTTTTCATTATTATGACAGATAAGGATAGCCCTCAAGGCGTGAGCTATGAAGAGCTTGAAGCCTTTGATCGGTTGCCATTTAAAAATAAAGTGGTATTTACGCATAAACCTTATCCGCAGTTGGCATCTGCCGTGTATATTCCGGGTTTTGAGCAAGATGATCAGGTCGGGGATTTATTCGCGTTTTCGGGTTGGAACGGTAAAAAATACTACGATCACTTTGACTATGTCGCATGGTTTAACCAAGGTTAATTGCATTAAAAAATCTGCGCCTTACTCCATCACATAAGACGCAGATTTTTCATCTTCCGCAGTATAACGTGCGATTATTTTCTTTTCCCAATCGGCAAATTATTTCTTTCTTGCCAACATGGTCACAAATTTCATTTTATAGCGATTGCCGTTTTCATCGGTTTTATGCAGTTCGCCCATGTTTTCGTTGTATTCCAAGAATTCCCAATCTTTGTAGTATTCTTTCAATTCATTTTCACCAAAAGTAAATGAGAATGGCAGTGGGCAAGGTACTTCCGGAGTGGACATGGCAGCCACGATTAAATTGTAGCCACCCGGATTGGTGTGGTTTTGCATGTTTTCAAGAATTGCCGGTACGCGAGCACGATCGAGGAACATAAAGACCACCGTCGACACAATAAAATCGTAGTTTTCTTGAATGTTTGCCTCGTTGATATTATAAAGTGCGGTCTGAATTTTTAGATTTTCTTTCTCTTTGACTTCGTTTAGAAATTGAAGACTGTTTTCATTGTGATCCCAAGCGGTGACATCATAGCCGAGTAAACTCAAATAGAGAGAGTTACGGCCTTGTCCACAACCTAAATCCAACACTTTACAAGGTTTGATGATTTTAGCGGCATCGACCACATCACCGTGTGTGGCAGTCATATTGTATTTCTTGCTGAAGTAGTCTTCCTTGGTGCAATAAAATTCCAGGAAACATTCCAAATCATCGGAAAGGGCTTCAACACGGTGCCAAAGTTGCGGTTCAACAAAAGGCGTTTCATCTTGTGGCGTGAAAATGTGTTCGCTCACAATATCGCCATTTTCTGTGAGGATATAAAATTTAAGTTTGCCTTTTAGTACGGTGAGTTTTCCCCAAGTGCCGACTTTCGTGTTGTGTTTTTCTTGAAACATTTTTGGCAAGCTGTCTTTGGTCCAAACCGGCATTTTTTTATAGCAAATAAGTTCGTTTTGCATTTTTTTCTCCAAATTTTAGGGTGTCAATAGTTGAGTTTAATGGTAGGTTAATTAGGCGAAATACGCAATATTTAATTCTTTTTCAAATGAAGATATGATAAAAATCAAGCGTTTTAGGAAAGTGCGGTTGTTTTTTTAAGGATTTTATAGGACATTACAATTTTTAATGTATTAATTTATATAGCGTTAGTTTAAAACTGTGCAAATATGGGGTATTTTCAAGCGAAGAGAGAAAAATTACTATCATTTTTTCAAAAAATCTAATAACATTTACATTATTTGTTAAAAATTTGTAATGTCAGTTTTTGGCAAATTAGGCTTTTTTTAGTGATCAATTTCGTTGTTTAATTTCTATTAAAAATTAGGGTTAAACGTACTTCTAACTTAACAAAATAAGGAAAAAACTATGTCAGAATTGTTAAAAAATGACGTAGATCCGATCGAAACTAACGATTGGTTGGCATCAATTGATTCGTTAATTCGTGAGGAAGGCATTGAGCGCGCTCAGTTCATTATCGATCAAGTTATGCAACAAGCTCGCGCCGGTGGCGTTTCTTTACCAAGCGGGATTACAACCGATTATGTGAATACCATTCCTGTGTCAGAACAACCGGCGTATCCGGGCAATTTAGACATTGAACGTCGCATTCGCTCTTATGTTCGTTGGAATGCCGTGATGATGGTGTTACGTGGTCAGAAAAAAGATTTGGATTTAGGCGGTCACTTATCGACTTATCAATCTGCTGCGACGATGTATGAAGTTGGTTTTAACCATTTCTTCAAAGCGGCAACAGAGAAAAACGGCGGTGACTTAGTCTTCTTCCAAGGCCACGCAGCGCCGGGGATGTATGCTCGTGCTTTCTTAGAAGGACGTTTAACGGAAGAACAATTAGACAACTTCCGTCAAGAAGTGCATGGCAAAGGTTTATCTTCTTACCCTCATCCGAAATTAATGCCGGATTTCTGGCAATTCTCCACTGTTTCCATGGGTTTAGGCCCGGTGAACGCCATTTATCAAGCCCGTTTCTTAAAATACTTACAAAATCGTGGTTTGAAAGACACTGCTGATCAAAAAGTGTATGCGTTCTTAGGCGATGGCGAGATGGATGAAATTGAATCTAAAGGTGCATTAACTTTCGCCGCACGCGAACATTTAGATAACCTCATTTTCGTCATTTCCTGTAACTTACAACGCTTAGACGGCCCGGTAAACGGTAACGGTAAAATCGTTCAAGAATTAGAAGGTTTATTCGTGGGCGCCGGTTGGGAAGTGATCAAAGTCATGTGGGGTAGCCGTTGGGATAAATTATTTGCTAAAGACACCACAGGTAAACTCACCCAATTAATGATGGAAGTGGTTGATGGTGACTACTTAACCTTCAAATCTAAAGACGGTGCTTACGTACGTGAACACTTCTTCGGTCGTTACCCTGAAACAGCGGCATTAGTTGCTGATATGACTGATGATGAAATTTGGGCGTTACAACGTGGCGGTCATGATCCCCTTAAAGTCTTTGCAGCATTCAAGAAAGCACAAAATGCCGGTAAACCGGTCGTGATTTTAGTTCACTCTGTCAAAGGCTATAAAATTGCTGAAGCAGAAAGTAAAAATACTGCGCACCAATCCAAAAAAATGTCTGCTGAGAGTATCAAAGCTTATCGCGACTACTTCCACATTCCAGTGAAAGATGAAGATTTGGAAAAACTGCCATATGTGACTTTCCCTGAAGGTTCTGAAGAATATAAATACTTGCACGAACGTCGCAAAGCTTTACAAGGTTATTTACCGGCACGTCACCCGAAATTTACCGTGGACTTCAAAGCGCCTGAGCTTTCTGAATTCTCTGCGTTGTTAGAAGCGCAACCGCGTCCGATTTCAACCACAATGGCATTTGTTCGTTTCTTAAATACGTTGTTAAAAGACAAAGAAGTGGGCAAACATATCGTTCCAATCGTGGCAGATGAAGCGCGCACGTTCGGTATGGAAGGATTATTCCGTCAAATCGGTATTTACAACCCGCATGGTCAAAATTATGTCCCATCCGACCGTGATTTAGTGGCTTACTATCGCGAAGCGAAAGACGGTCAAGTCTTACAAGAAGGAATCAACGAATTAGGTGCAACCTCTTCTTGGTTAGCGGCAGCAACGTCTTATTCTGTGAGCAATATGCCGATGATCCCATTCTTCATTTACTACTCCATGTTCGGTTTCCAACGTGTTGGTGACTTAATGTGGGCAGCCGGTGACCAATTGGCACGTGGTTTCATGATTGGTGGTACGTCAGGCCGTACAACATTAAACGGTGAAGGTTTACAACACGAAGATGGCCACAGCCACATTCAATCTTTAACGATTCCGAACTGTGTCTCTTATGACCCGGCATTTGCTTATGAAGTGGCGGTTATCATGCAAGACGGTATCAACCGTATGTATGGTGAAAAACAAGAAGATGTGTTCTATTACATCACCACGTTAAACGAAATTTACGATCAACCTGCAATGCCTGCAGGCTCAGAAGAAGGTATCCGTAAAGGCTTATATAAATTTGAAAGCGTACAAGGAAAAGGTAAAGGCGAAGTGCAATTACTTGGTTCCGGTGCGATCTTGCGTCATGTACGTGAAGCAGCTCAAATCTTGGCTAACGACTACGGCATCAGCTCTGATGTTTATAGTGCGCCATCCTTCACTGAAGCGGCTCGCGAAGGCGCGGATGCAGTTCGTTGGAATATGTTACATCCAACCGAAACACCACGTGTGCCATACGTTGCTCAAGTGATGAACGACAAGCCTGCCGTTGCAGCAACCGACTACATGAAGCTTTTTGCTGAGCAAATCCGCGCTTATGTACCGGCTAAACATTATCATGTGTTGGGTACGGATGGTTTCGGTCGTTCCGATAGCCGTGCGAACTTGCGTGACCACTTTGAGGTAGATGCACACCACGTTGTGGTTGCTGCATTACATGTGTTGGCACAAGAAGGCACTGTTGACAAGAAAGTGGTTGCCGAAGCAATCGCAAAATACGGTATCGATCCTGAAAGATTGAATCCGTTATACGCATAAAAAATAACGAAAAAAACGACCGCACTTGATAAAAGTGCGGTTGGTTTTCCAAACGTTTAAAAGGTAAAAAGAAATGGCTAAACAAATTCAAATTCCGGATATCGGTAGTGATGAAGTGACCGTTACCGAAGTGATGGTAAAAGTTGGAGATACGATTACTGCGGATCAATCCATTATTAATGTGGAAGGTGATAAAGCTTCGATGGAAGTGCCGGCACCTGAAGCGGGCGTGGTTAAAGAAGTGTTAGTGAAAGTGGGAGATAAAGTGACCACCGGCACGCCTATGTTGGTACTAGATAGCGCTGACGCGGCACCTGCACAAGCCGCTCAACCGGCCGCAGCCCCTGCCACTGCGCCGGCTACTGCGCAAGTAGTTGATGTGAATGTACCGGATATCGGTTCTGATGAAGTCAACGTTACCGATGTTATGGTCAAAGTAGGCGATCGTGTTGAAGTGGATCAATCCATTATTAACGTTGAAGGCGATAAAGCGTCTATGGAAGTGCCGGCACCGGTTGCCGGTATCGTGAAAGAAATCATCATTAAAGCGGGCGATAAAGTGTCCACCGGCACATTGATTATGCGTTTTGAAGTTGCCGGCAGTGCGTCTGCTTCAGCACCAGCGGTCTCTGCGCCAGCTGCTGCACCTGCCGCACCGGTTGCCGGTGGTGTGAAGGATGTAAACGTTCCGGATATTGGTGGTGACGAAGTTAACGTGACTGAAATTATGGTCAAAGTAGGCGATAGCATCACAGAAGAGCAATCGTTAATTACCGTTGAAGGTGACAAAGCTTCTATGGAAGTGCCTGCACCATTTGCCGGTGTCGTTAAAGAAATTTTAGTGAAAGCGGGTGACAAAGTCTCTACCGGTTCATTAATTATGAAATTTGAAGTGGCAGGTGCCGCACCGGTTGCTGCTGCACCACAAGCCGCAGCGCCAGCACCTCAAGCCGTATCCGCAGCCGCGCCGGCAGCACAATCAGGCAATGTATCCGGTTTGAGCCAAGATCAAGTGGTTGCAAGCGCAGGCTATGCACACGCCACACCGGTGATTCGTCGTCTTGCACGTGAATTCGGTGTAAATCTTGATAAAGTAAAAGGTACCGGTCGTAAAGGTCGTATCGTTAAAGAAGATATTCAAGCCTATGTGAAAACTGCTGTAAAAGCATTTGAAACCGGTACGGTTTCTGCTGCAGCCGCAGGTAATGGCGTAGCGAATGGCGCAGGTTTAGGCTTGTTACCATGGCCGAAAGTGGACTTCAGCAAATTTGGTGAAGTAGAAGAAGTTGAGTTAAGCCGTATTAACAAAATTTCCGGCGCGAATTTACACCGTAACTGGGTCATGATTCCACATGTGACGCACTTTGATCGCACCGACATCACCGACTTAGAAGCTTTCCGTAAAGAGCAGAACAAGATTGTTGAAAAACAAAAATTAGACGTGAAAATCACACCAGTGGTGTTCATTATGAAAGCGGTTGCCAAAGCATTAGAAGCGTTCCCGCGTTTCAACAGTTCTATTTCTGAAGATGGCCAAAAATTAACGCTGAAAAAATACATCAACATTGGCGTGGCAGTAGATACACCAAACGGTTTAGTCGTGCCTGTCTTTAAAAATGTGAACAAAAAAGGCATTATTGAGCTTTCTCGCGAATTAATGGAAATCTCTAAAAAAGCCCGTGACGGTAAACTTTCCGGTTCCGATATGCAAGGCGGTTGTTTCACTATTTCAAGCTTAGGCGGTATTGGTACAACGCACTTTACGCCTATCGTGAATGCCCCTGAAGTGGCCATTTTGGGTGTTTCTAAATCTGAAATGCAACCGATTTGGAACGGTAAAGAGTTCGAGCCTCGCTTAATGCTTCCGTTATCATTGTCCTTCGACCACCGCGTGATCGACGGTGCAGATGGTGCGCGTTTCTTAAGCTATATTAATGGCGTATTAGCGGATTTACGTCGCTTAGTCATGTAATCTGCAGGGTGGGTTTCAGCCCACCGATTAATGAGATCTCTTGGTGGGCTGAAAGCCCGCCCTACAAAGATCGCAAAGTGCGGTCAAAAATTTGAACGTTTTTACGAGGTAAAAATGAGTAAAGAAATTAAAACCCAAGTCGTGGTGCTTGGTGCCGGCCCTGCTGGTTATTCAGCGGCGTTCCGTTGTGCGGATTTAGGCTTAGAAACTGTATTAGTTGAGCGTTATTCAACCCTTGGTGGGGTATGTTTAAACGTGGGTTGCATTCCTTCTAAAGCATTATTGCACGTTGCAAAAGTGATTGAAGAAGCAAAACACGCAACAAAAAATGGTATTTACTTCGGTGAACCACGTATTGATTTAGATGAAGTACGTGCTGGTAAAGAAGCGGTTGTAGCAAAATTAACCGGTGGTTTAGCCGGGATGGCTAAAGCACGTAAAGTCACTGTGGTTGAAGGTTTGGCGGCATTTACTGATTCGCATACGTTAGTGGCACGCGATCGTGATGGTCACCCAACAACAATCAAATTTGATAACGCAATTATTGCAGCCGGTTCTCGCCCAATTCAATTACCTTTCATTCCACATGAAGATCCACGTATTTGGGATTCAACAGATGCACTTAAATTAAAAGAAGTGCCGAAAAAACTTCTTATTATGGGCGGTGGTATTATCGGTTTGGAAATGGGGACAGTTTATCACGCATTAGGATCGGAAATTGAAGTGGTAGAAATGTTCGACCAAGTTATCCCTGCTGCGGATAAAGATGTTGTGGCAATTTATACCAAACAAATCGAGAAAAAATTCAAGTTAATGCTTGAAACCAAAGTTACCGCGGTTGAAGCAAAAGATGATGGCATCTATGTTTCAATGGAAGGCAAAGCCTGTAACGATACTAAACGTTATGATGCAGTGTTAGTGGCGATTGGCCGTACACCAAACGGCAAACTAATCGATGCCGGCAAAGCAGGCGTTGAAGTGGATGAGCGTGGTTTCATTCATGTGGATAAACAAATGCGTACCAATGTGCCTCATATTTTCGCAATTGGTGATATTGTGGGTCAACCGATGTTGGCGCATAAAGGTGTTCATGAAGGTCACGTTGCAGCGGAAGTCATTGCCGGACAAAAACACTACTTCGATCCGAAAGTGATTCCATCCATCGCTTATACTGAACCAGAAGTGGCTTGGGTGGGTAAAACTGAGAAAGAATGTAAACAAGAAGGCTTAAACTACGAAGTGGCTAAATTCCCTTGGGCGGCATCCGGTCGTGCTATTGCCTCTGAATGTTCAGAAGGGATGACCAAATTAATCTTTGATAAAGATACTCATCGCATACTTGGTGGCGCCATTGTGGGTGTGAACGGTGGTGAATTATTAGGTGAAATCGGTCTTGCGATTGAAATGGGTTGTGATGCAGAAGATATTGCATTAACGATTCATGCCCACCCAACACTTCATGAATCTGTTGGTCTTGCGGCTGAAGTGTTTGAAGGTTCAATTACTGATCTTCCAAATGCTAAAGCGAAGAAAAAATAATAAAGTGGATTAAAATCATTAAATCATCATAAAAAAGAAGAGTTTCCCGCTTAGAAAAATATCACTAAAAAGGAAACTCTTATTTTATGCTTATTATGCTGGCATTCTTATTGGCAGAGAATAAAAAAAGCATTTCCACTTGCGTTAGCGGAAATGCTCATTAAGTTGTGATAATGCCACTAGTGATGATGTTCGTGCGGGGTATATTGCGCGCGTTTTTCACCCACCGGCAAGACCAATGTCGCATAACTGGCTGAATGTTGGCACACTTTAGGGTCGCTAAAGGCTGTTTTATGTACCACTTTGACTTTCCATAATCCTTCAATTAATGGTAAGAAATTCACTTTGCCGTCTTTATCCGTTTTGCTGGAAAAACCCTGAATTTCACGGTGATCTTCAGCAGATTCAATATCTTTAACAACCACGGTGTCTGCTGTTGCAATTACGGTTTCACCAGCCAATGGTTTACCTTTATAGAAAATCTGTAATGGGAAAACTTCACCTTCTTTGAGTTCAGCAGGATTTTTGAGTGGCACAATTTCTAATTCTTGACCTAATTTTTCTTTAAATACCGTTGAATCAGCTTTATCACCGACGGTCACTAAGCTTTTACCAAACATTTGCGTTTGTTCACAATATGTGGCATCCGTCATTTGTTGCATATTTTCTTGCTTCCAGCCCTTTGCATTTTGCGACCAAAATGTTGGTTTATAGGTCGCGCTTACCCAATACGAACCTTCTGCCAATGGCTTTTCTGTAGTGTATTGGTAATTTTCCCCTTGTTGTTTGAGCTCGCTGGTCATGCCATTTTTATCGGTTAATTCAAGTGGTGCAAAAAAATGCAAGCGATCTGCTGCAATTTTCTCAGCATACGGAAAATGATGACCGTAGGCTAATTCCGCATTAAGCGCCTCTTTTGTGTCAATATGTGCCGGCGCGACAACCCAAACCTCATGTGCTTGTGCTAAACCGGCTAATCCTAATAATGTGATCAGTAATGATTTTCTCATTCTTTGTTTCCTTTTTGATGGGTGATTAATTAAAAATCAAAATAAAAAGTAATTTCGCAGTGTGAAAAAAGTAATGTAAAAAAAAGGAGTAGTCAATAAAAATATGCACTACTCCAAAAATTTATCTTAATTGTCCTTTTTTGATGGCTTTATGGCTAATAAATTACAGTTTAATTTACTAATTACGTGTTCTGCCGTGTTACCTAAGAAAGCCGCGGATAGACCTGTTCGTCCAATCGTTCCAAGAATAACCAGTTCCGCTTCTAGTTTTTCTGCTACTTGAGGAATAACGTCTTCCGGGAAACCTTCTAGAACATGCGTATGATCATCGCTTATCCCATATTTCTGGCGTAATGCTTTCATATTTAACAAATACTGTCCGCGTAATCCGCTATTGCCGTCGCCAGTGCTAAATTCCGGTAAGTCAATCGCCATATTAATCGGGGTTGGCGGATAGGCAGTAACCAGATGAATATTGCCTCGGTCTAAGGAATCGGCTAAGTCCATACTGAGTGAAACCAATTCATCATTAAATGAGCTATGTGCTTCGTTTTCATCATCGGAAACGTTTACCGCGACCAAAATACGACGTTGATGTTTCCAGTCACCGTCTTTCACCACCAAAATTGGCGTAGGACATTTACGCAAAATTTGCCAATCTACCGGGGTAACAATTAAAGATTTCAAGCTTTCTTCTGCTTTCGTGTATTTCACCACTAAATCATAATTATGGGTTTCCACTTCGCGAGTAATGGCTTCTGCTTCATTGCTGTGCCAAACCACAGTAGAGGAGAATTGGATGCCGTCAGAGGCGTATTTTTCAATATACGGTTGAATCGCTAACTTGCGTTGTTCAATGACGTTATGACGCATTTCTGTCCGCTCTTCAGAAGAAAGGAGCGCCGACATTTCGTAAGATAAGTCATAAATGGCAAGGAATAGGGTAATATTGACGGGATTTGGGCTTTTTTGCTCTTGTGCTAAGCGGACGGCTCTCGCAAGGGCGTATTGTTTGTCATTTTCCGGGTTTAAGACCACCAGTATATTATTGAATTTCATACACAACCTCCATTATTGCGATGACAAATAGGGTAGAACATATTTGCTGAAATAACAAGGTACGGTCTTTAAAAAGGTGATCTAGTGCAACATTTTTGCTGCACTAGTAATAAGGCTGGCTTAGATAACCATTTTGATTTTTGTTTTATTGGTACCGGATAATTCGATTAATTCAGCCATATTATTAATCGTAATGTATTTACCTTGAACCGATAGAATACCCAATTTCTGGAAGCGACCTAACAATCGACTGATGGTTTCAACCGTTAAACCAAGATAGTTACCAATATCACCACGCGTCATGGTTAAACGGAATTCGCGGGCAGAAAAACCGCGAGCGGAATAACGCTGGGAGAGGTTATAAATAAAGGCGGCCAAGCGTTCCTCTGCGTTCATTTTCGACAATAATAAAATCATTTCTTGATCGCTTTTGATTTCGTTACTCATCAAACGCATAATTTGTTGGCGTAATTTCGGCATTTTGCCGGATAAATCATCTAAAATATCAAAAGGAATTTCACACACCATCGCCGTTTCTAGCGCTTGAGCGAAACTCGGATGCTGCATATTCATAATGGCATCAAAGCCAACCAAATCACCGGGTAAGTGAAATGAGGTGATCTGCTCTTCACCGGTTTCGCTAATGGTATAAGATTTAATCGTGCCGGAACGAATTGCGTAGATTGACGTCAGTTCATCACCGGCTTTGAAAAGGACTTGGGATTTCTGAATAGGCTTCTTGCGCTCAATAATATTGTCTAACTGGTTCAACTCGTGCTCATTGAGTGTAAAAGGAATGCACAACTGACTAATACTGCAGTTTTGACAATGGATAGCACATCCTCCTGATTGAACTCGACGTCCTAATTTTGTCTCTGTCGTTAGAATTTTCATCTGTTCCCCAAATTCAAAGAAAACGTATTAAAAATGGTGTAAAATTGATCTGCCTCAATAATACCACTAAATGGTCAATTTAAGAAGTATAAAACACTGAGCGAGGATTTATGGCTGCCGAAAAACTCACGAAAAAACGCTTAATTCAGATTCTTATCATGTTGGTAATATTGCTGATTGCATTCTTTTATCGCACTTTTTCTTATCAACCTGAAATACCGTCTCAAGAAACATCACAAAAAGTCACCGCACTTTAGTTGTCTGAACTTTAGTTATGTCTGATATGTTGAATGGCAAACCCAGAAAAATTATCCATATTGATATGGATTGTTTTTATGCCTCTGTTGAAATACGCGAAAATCCCGCATTAGCCGATAAGCCGGTTGCGGTGGGAGGGCGTGCCGAACAACGAGGGGTGCTGAGCACTTGTAATTATATTGCCCGTCAATTTGGGTTACATAGTGCAATGCCTACTGCGCAAGCCTTAAAACTGTGCCCAAATTTGGTATTGTTGCCGGTTAATATGTCGTTGTATCGTGCGGTTTCTCAACAAATTCATCAAATCTTTCAACGTTATACCACGATTATTGAGCCACTTTCGCTGGATGAGGCTTATTTGGATGTCACCGATTGTGATAAATGCGCCGGTTCTGCCACATGGATTGCGCAGGAAATTCGTCAGGCAATTTTCAATGAACTGCATCTCACGGCGTCCGCTGGCGTTGCGCCATTAAAGTTTCTCGCCAAAATCGCCTCTGATCAAAATAAACCGAACGGACAATTTGTGATTGAGCCCAAAGAGGTGAGTGAATTTATCGCCAATTTGCCCTTAAAGAAAATTCCCGGTGTGGGCAAAGTCACCTCAGAAAAATTATTGCAAATGGGGTTAATGCGCTGTGCCGATGTACAGAAAACGGATCGTCACCTGTTGTTAAATTTATTCGGCAAAATGGGGCAACGCATTTGGCAATATAGTCATGGGATTGATGAGCGAGAAATTCAACCGCACCGTGAGCGCAAGTCTGTGGGCGTGGAAACCACCTTATTCAGTAATATTCATCAGTTGGAAGAGGGCATTGACGTGTTGGCAACCCTGTATCCACAACTGGTGAAACGTGTGCAACGCGCTTGTCCGGAAATGCCTTTGGCACAATTAAGAAAAATCGGTGTGAAACTCAAATTTGAAGATTTCCAAGTAACCACTTTAGAGAAAAGTGCGGTAAAATTTTCACATGAAAATTTTCAACAATTGCTGGGGCAAATTTGGGCGCGTCGGCAGGGGAGAAGCATTCGCTTAATCGGCTTGCACGTCACCTTGCCGGAAGAAAAAGCCTCAGAACAAATGAGCCTTTGGTAAGGTACGCTACAGAATAATTTTGCTTTCCGCCTTAAAGAAATTCATCACAAACTGGCTTTTGTAGCCTTTTACATGCGCGCCGCCGATTAACACTTCGTGAATAAAACGGTGATAGCTTGTCATATCTTCCGTATGCACCAACAGCAAATAATCATAGTCGCCGGAAATTTCATAACAGGCGATCACATCCTTCTCCCCGCGCATTTTGCGTTCAAATTCATCTTGATAATGAGATTGTTGATTATCTAACTCCACCAACACAAATACGCTAATGGATTTCCCCACGGCAGAAGGAGAGACTATCGCCACTTGTTTAGTGATAACGTGATGTTGTTTCAGTAATTGAATACGGCGTTGGCAGGTGGCAATCGTGCTGTTAACCCGATCAGCGAGTTCTTTTAGCGGAAGGGTGGCATCCGTTTGCAATTCATTAAGAATCGCCCGATCGAGTTTATCTAAGTGGTACATAATTTCACCATTTGAGAATTTTTACCAAAATTAACGTAAATTTTGAGAAATTATCTCATTATTCCCGATTAATTGAAATGGGTTATTTAGCGCTTTAAGTATAATTTCCCCAAAATCAACTAAGGGTGGAGGAGAGCAATGCAAACGGTATCCAAAGGCGTGTGGCTGTGTATTTTTTCGCAAAGTTTATTTGGCATTATGTATTTATTCAGCGCATGGATGTTGCCGTTAAATGGTACGGATGTTTTTGTTTTGCGCATGATCGGATCATTATTTGCCATATTGGCGATCTTATTACCCATAATGGGCTTATCCGGTTTGAAAACCTTTATTCGCAATGAATTAGGGGCAAGTTGGAAACGCTGGTTAACCTTTTTAATGGGTAGCGCCTTGGCAGGTAGTCAGTTTTGGTTATTTATGTGGGCGCCGGTGAATGGCGAAGGCATAAATGTGGCGGTGGGCTACTTTTTATTTCCCTTAGTGATGGCATTCGGCGGTTATTTATGGTTTAAAGAACGCTTAACCTTATTACAAAAAATGGCGTTATTTTTAGCCGCACTTGGCGTCGCTCATGAATTGTGGACGACACAAACCTTCTCTTGGACCAGCCTATGGGTCTGCTTGGGTTATCCACCGTATTATTTAAGCCGTCGCGCCATGAAAACACCGGCGTTACAAGGATTGACGCTAGATATTATTTTTATTTCAATTCCCTGCTTTATTTACTTGGCATTTCAACCGAATGTAATAGATTTACTGGTCAGCGATTCGCGCTATTGGTTGTTCGTGCCATTATTGGGATTAATTAGCGCCGTTTCCGTGACTGCCAATCTAAAATCCGGTCTATTGTTGCCGGTGAGTTTATTTTCCATGATGAGCTATCTTGAACCAAGCCTGCTTTTTTTATTCGCCATTTGGTTCTTACACACACCGGTGAATGAATCCGCCTATTTAACCTACTTTTTCATTTGGAGCGGATTACTGTTGTTAATGTTAAATAGCCTCTACCATTGGCGTTTTTCCTCCCGCAAGACGTTACATACAAAAACCGTCTAAAGCAATCAATCATCTCTTCTGTAGCGTGCAACGTGTTGCACGAAATCGTGAATACCCGAAAGAGGTAAATAACGTTCCGTGTGTGGTTTGGTCGTGCATCAAGATGCACGCTACACACGAAATCGTGAATTACGTATTGAGGTTAATCATCCGTGCAACAAGTTGCATGCGACGAGAGGGCAAATATACGCATAGCGTATGGTTTTTGTAGCCAGACGTTGACTGGCGATAATCAAAAACTTTTCCATTGAAGAAAATGTTAACTTATTGCATTTTTACATTGGAAAAAGTGTTTATGATATAGGTTTTTTCATTAGAAAAAATGTTTAAAACTCGCTATAATCTATTCAATTCATCACTTTGAGAGACATTATGCAGCGAAAAATTATCCAATCTTTAGAAAAATGGAAGTACAAAACCAACCGTAAGCCATTGATTATTCAAGGAGCAAGGCAGGTTGGTAAAACTTGGGCGATGAAACACTTTGGCGAGACATCCTTTGAGAAAGTGGCGTATATCAACTTTGATAATAACCCTCGCATGAAAACGTTATTTTCAGGTGACTACGATATTGATCGCTTGATACTTGGTTTAAAAATTGAAAGTGGCGTTGATATTCAAGCGGAAAATACCCTGATTATTTTTGATGAAGTGCAAGAAGTCCCGCAAGCATTATCATCACTGAAATACTTTTATGAAAATGCACTACAGTTTTATATCATCGCAGCAGGTTCATTACTGGGAGTATCATTACATCATCAAGCGTCATTTCCTGTCGGCAAGGTGGACTTTCTACCGCTTTATCCCATGGATTTTCACGAATTTCTAACCGCACTTGGCAAACAAGATTTGGTGAAATTGCTTGAACTGAAGGACTGGTCGCTGATTACAGCAATGAAAACGACCTATATTGATTTGCTCCGCTTATATTATTTTGTCGGCGGTATGCCGGAAGCGGTAAAGGTATTTGTTGACACGCAAAATGTTAATGAGGTTCGCCAAGTGCAACGCAACTTATTGATGGCGTATGAGCAAGATTTTTCCAAACACATTTCAGATGGCAACACGGTGCAAAAAGTGCGGTCAATTTGGGCATCCATTCCTGAACAGCTTGCCAAAGAAAATAAAAAGTTCATCTATTCGCAACTTCAAAAAGGGGCGAGAAGCAAAGACTATGAAATTGCGTTGCAATGGCTAAAAGACAGCGGTTTGGTGCATCCTGTACCTCGCGTGAAAAAGCCACATTTGCCCCTTTCCGCCTATGAAGATAATGCCTTTAAATTGTATGGCTTAGATGTGGGACTGCTTGCCGCACAAAGTCATTTGGATGCGAGTGTACTATTAGAGGGCAGCCGTATTTTTAGCGAATTTAAAGGCGCATTGACTGAACAATACGTCCTGCAACAGCTGATTGCTACACAAGACAATCCGGTGTTTTATTGGGCAACTGAAAAAGGCACGGCAGAGGTCGATTTTATTGTGCAACGTAAGCAAGCTGTGATTCCGATTGAAGTCAAAGCGGAAGAGAATTTGAAAGCAAAAAGTTTGAAAGTGTACGTAGAACAATTTCAGCCTGAACAGGCAATCCGCTTTTCCATGACGGATTATCGGGAACAGGATTGGATGGTGAATGTGCCGTTGTATAATATTGAATCTATCTTAGACGAAAATTAAGGGAGCTATTATGATTGATAATACATTTATTGCAGTCGGCATACCATCTTATTATCCTAGTAAGGATTTTCCTAATAAAATGGTTAATGACATATGTTTTGAGCCTCTTGATTAAACAAATAGACTTATAAAAAATCCCCTAAATACTCCGGTGAGGAATTTAGGGGATTGTTATTTTAAATAAGGCGTGCTTATTTCATGCCTTTCTTAACCAAATCCTCATAACCGCCATGGTTGGTAACGTTGGTGTAACCTGCTTTTTTCAGTGCGTTTAACGCCACTTCTGCACGGCGACCGCTGCGGCAGTAGAGGTTGATAGGTGCATCTTTATCCGGGCTAACGGCTTGGATGCGGTCAAGGATTTGCTCGTGCGGAATGTTAATCGCATCTTGTAAATGGCCTGCATTAAATTCTTCGGCGGAGCGAACGTCAATCCAAACGCCTTTTGTGTTTGCTTGTTGTGCCATTGCTTTTTCTGTTTCTGGCATAGAAGCTGCAGAGGCAGCTAAGGGGGCTGTCATTGCAGCAGCGAAAACGATCGCAGTCATCAATTTTTTCATGATTTAATCTCCTTTTATATGGATGGTTATGTGTTTTGAATCGCCCATTATGTTACTCACAAACACGGCAGTAATAAATGGCAAAGTAGGTTAAAAATAAAACATTTTACGAATTGCTTTGATAGGGAGCTAAGGGGATTTAAGGGAATTTAGCCAAAGCTCAAGCGATCAGATGTTGAGTGTTGAAAAACATCTAAAAATCTGACCGCACTTTGAACTATTTTAGAACTATTTCACACTCAATCTCACCGCCACGGTTTCGCCAGCCTCAAGATAGCGATGGATTCGTGCGGTTTCTACGCACACCATGGTTTGATAGCCGTTTTCAGCCATGCTACTTGTGGCTTTGTGCCATGGGTTCCATAACACCACATCGCTGGCATTTTGATGTGTCACGAATAGGGTGCGTTGGTTGGCTTGGTCGTGAATTTCCGTTGGCTGTTGTGGGGCAGTATAAATGCAATCCACGTTTTCATTGATGGCGCGTGGTGAAGGCACGGTTTCCTGCGATTGGGTCAGGGAGTTAAAACAGGTTGTTGGCAGGTTGACGATCGTCGTGTTGGCGATGTTACCAACGTTGAAATAACTGTGTAGCGCTAGTTGCACGTTTCCCATGCCGGTTTCGCCGTAGTGAGTAAAGCGCAGGTCGCAATGTTCGGTGAACAGCATTTCAATTTTAGCCAAAATGAGGTGGTGTTTTGAAAACAACGAAAAAACCAACCGCACTTTGTTGCTGCTAATCTCGTAGTCGCTTAGTTGCCACAGGCTGGTACGGGCGAAACCGTGTGCCGGCGTGCCGGCATTACCAAACCATGGATAGCAAATAGGAATGCCGCCGCGAATGGCGTTACCGGCTTTAAACGGCTCGATATCACTTAACCACAATACGTCTTGCTTGCTGTGTGCCGGTTGCCAGCTGAATAAATGCGCCCCTTGTAAGGCGATTTTTGCGCTGCCGACGGCGTGGTGTAAATGTAAAACGGGAATGTCGTTGTAAGCATATAAGCTCAATTCCGGTGTGATTTGTTGTTGTAATTGAATGTTCATCATCTTGTCCTTGTTGATTCAGAAAGAGGGGAAATCTGCTATACTGTGCCGACTTTTTAACAGGTGAAAAATAATGGCGTATTCAAAACAAATTAGCAAGGCGTTTTCCCAAGACGGTGCATTAAGTGCACACATCAAGGGCTTTCGTCCCCGCGCAGAACAGGTCGATATGGCGACGGCGGTGGGCAAGGCGATTGAACAGCAGGGGGCGTTAGTGGTGGAAGCCGGTACGGGTACGGGCAAAACCTTTGCGTATTTGGCGCCGGCATTATTGGCGAAAAAGAAAACCATCATTTCCACCGGTTCCAAAAACTTGCAAGATCAGCTGTTCAATCGCGACTTGCCCGCCATTCAAAAAGCCCTCGGATATAGCGGCAAAATTGCGTTGCTCAAAGGGCGTGCCAATTATTTATGTTTAGAACGGCTGGAACAGGTGATTGCGCAAGGCGTGCTGGGCGACCGCAGTGTGCTGCATGATTTATCCAAAGTGCGCAAATGGCGCAACGCCACGAAGACCGGCGATTTGTCCGAATGTATTGAAATTGCCGAAGATAGCCCGATTTTGCCTCAACTCACCAGCACGGCCGAAAGTTGTTTGGGGAGTGATTGCCCCAATTATGCGGATTGTTTTGTCGCATTGGCGCGTAAAAAAGCGTTGAATGCGGATTTGGTGGTGGTTAACCATCACTTATTTTTTGCCGACATGGCAGTGAAAGAAAACGGCTTCGGCGAATTGATCCCAAATGCAGAAGTGATTGTGTTTGATGAAGCGCACCAACTGCCTGATATCGCCAGCCAATATTTTGGTCAATCGGTGACATCCCGCCAACTTTTTGATTTATGTAAAGACATTCAAATTACCTACCGCACTGAAGTGAAAGACATGAAACAGCTTGGTGTGGCGGCGGATCAGCTGTTAAAAATCGTGCAGGATTTTCGTTTAATGTTGGGTGAAGGCAATTTGCGCGGTAACTGGCGGCAAATGCTACAACAAAGTGCGGTCAAAAAAGCCTTTGATTTTTTACTGGAAAAACTGAATTTCACCGCTGAGGTGGTGAAATTGGGCTTGGGGCGTTCACAAACGCTAGACAGCATTTTTGAGCGTATTGCGCAGTTACAAAATCTACTTAAACGCCTGACCGAAACGGAAATCACCGGCTATTGCTATTGGTTTGAGTGTATCGGTCGCCAGTTTGGGCTGCATATTACCCCGCTCACCGTAGCGGATAAATTCGGTGAGCAAATGGCAAAACAAAAATGCGCTTGGATTTTCACCTCAGCCACGCTGGAAGTAGGTGGCACTTTTGCCCATTTTTGCCAGCGTTTAGGTATTCAACAGGCTGCACAAAAAATTCTGCCGAGCCCTTTTAATTATGCAGAGCAATCCTTGCTTTGCGTGCCGCGTTATCTGCCGGCAACCAATCACAACAGTACGTTCACCCAATTAGGCAAGATGTTACTGCCAATTATCGAAGCCAACCAAGGCCGTTGTTTTGTGCTTTGCACGTCGTACGCCATGATGCGTAGCCTGGCGGACTATTTTCGTGAAAACAGTGAATTGACGATTTTATTGCAGGGAGAAACGGCGAAAACCACGCTGTTGGAACAATTTATTTCCCAATCGCACAGCGTGCTGGTGGCAACTTCCAGTTTTTGGGAAGGCGTGGACGTGCGGGGCGATGCGTTGTCGCTGGTGATTATCGATAAATTGCCGTTTACTGCGCCTGATGAGCCATTGTTGAAAGCCCGTATTGAAGATTGCCGTTTGCAAGGGGGCGATCCGTTTAATGATATTCAAATTCCCGAAGCGGTGATTACCTTGAAGCAGGGCGTTGGGCGATTAATTCGTGATGTGACCGATCGCGGTGCTGTGATTATTTGCGATAACCGTTTGGTGATGCGCCCTTATGGAGAAACCTTTTTGCGTAGTTTGCCGAATTTTAAACGTACGCGGGATTTGCACAAAGTGGTACAATTCTTAACAACGTTAAAGACAGAAGATAACAACGAATCAATATAAATATGAAAAATGTCACATTATTAGCTTTAGATACCGCAACAGAGGCTTGTTCTGTTGCTTTGTTACGCGGCGGTGAAAAAATACATTTAGCGCAATTTGCCCAGCGTGAACATACCAAACATATTTTGCCGATGGTGGATGAAATTTTGGCTCAAGCAGGCATTACGCTAAGTCAAGTGGATGCTTTGGTTTTCGGCCGTGGTCCGGGCAGTTTTACCGGTGTGCGTATTGGTGCAGGCATTGCCCAAGGCCTAGCCTTTGGGGCTGATTTGCCGGTGATTCCGGTGTCCAATTTGGCCGCCATGGCGCAAGCCGCTTATGCGCAATATCAGGCGGAAAATGTGTTGACAGCCATTGATGCCCGTATGAATGAAGTGTATTTCGCCCAATGGCAGGCGCAAAAAGTGCGGTCAGATTTCGGCGAGTTTTTAGATTGGCAGCCGATGATTGCCGAGCAGGTTTGTAGCCCGTCAAAAGTCATTGAGCAAGTCGCTCAACAACATCATGAAAATGCCGTTTTAGCAGGAACCGGCTGGGCGGCTTATCCTGAGTTAAAAGAAGCGAATCTTGGTAAAGCGACAGAGATCACCTTGCCTTCCGCTTTATATATGTTGGATTTGGCATTGCCAAAATGGTTTGCCGGCGAGACCATCAGCCCGTTGGAGATTGAACCGATTTACTTACGTAATGAAGTGACGTGGAAGAAATTGCCGGGGCGAGAATAGATTTTAATCACCTTTTGAGAGGAGCATTAAAATGAGCAAAAAAATAGGATTAATATTGACCGCACTTTCTCTTGTTTTAACCGGTTGTGTGTCGGCGCCGCAAGGGTTAGAACCCAAACAATTTGATGCGTTAAATTTAAATAACATCCAACCGCAAGATTATGACTGCCGTTGTGTGAAAGTCCGATTAGGCGGCAAAGTGATTTCTGCTACCGCGTTAAAAAATCAGACAAAAGTGGAAGTGTTGAATCAAACGGTGGCGTATTTCTCCGCAAAACCGATGATTGATAGCCACAGCAACGGACGCTTTATTGCCTACTTAAACGGCTTTGTGGATCCGGAAAACTTAAAAGATCAATACATTACCATTGCTGGCGTGCTAAGTGGCAAAGAGCAGGGCAAAATTGATCAAGTGGATTACCGCTATCCGGTGCTGCAAGCGCATCAATATCGTCTTTGGAAGTTAGTTCAAGAATATTATTACGATCCGGATGATATGGATGATTACGGGCCGTTTTATCCATACGGTTGGGGCGCACCGAGATTCATGTGGGCTGAACCACGTCTTCGCTATAATTTGTATTAAGTTTAGGTGGAATGTTAGAATTCCGCCTCATTTTATAAAAATAAAGAAAAAAGATTAGGCATCACTATGACTAAACCTTGGTTTCAAAATTATCCGGAAGGTTCTGAGCGTGAATTGGACACCTCAGAATACGATTCGATTTTAGATATGTTTGATAAAGCGATTCGCGAACATCCCGACCGTGCCGCTTATATTAATATGGGACAAGTGTTAACGTTTCGTAAATTGGAAGAACGCAGTCGTGCTTTTGCGGCCTATTTGCAAAATGAATTGAAGTTGGAGCGTGGTGAGCGTGTAGCATTAATGATGCCGAATTTATTGCAATATCCAATCGCCTTGTTTGGTATTTTACGTGCCGGCCTTGTGGTGGTGAATGTGAATCCGCTTTACACACCACGCGAGTTAGAACATCAACTTCAAGACAGTGGTGCCAAAGCCATTGTGGTGGTGTCTAACTTTGCCTCTACGTTAGAAAAAATTGTTTTTAACACTTCCGTGAAACATGTGATTTTGACCCGTATGGGCGATCAGTTGTCTTTCGGTAAACGCACATTAGTGAATTTCGTGGTGAAATACGTGAAGAAACTCGTGCCAAAATATAAGTTGCCAAATGCGGTCACGTTTCGTGAAGTGTTGAGTGTCGGCAAATATCGTCAATATGTGCGTCCGCAGATGGAACGTAATGATTTGGCCTTTTTGCAATACACAGGCGGCACGACGGGTGTAGCAAAAGGGGCGATGTTGTCGCACGGCAATATTATTGTGAATGTGTTCCAAGCCAAGTGGATTGCCCATCCTTTTGTGGGCGATCGTAGTCGTGAACGATTAGCCATTTTGGCCTTGCCTCTGTATCACGTTTTCGCCCTCACCGTGAACTGCTTGCTGTTTATTGAATTGGGGGTGACTGCCGTATTAATTACGAACCCGCGTGATATTCCGGGTTTCGTAAAAGAACTGAAAAAATATCCGTTTGTGGCAATTACCGGCGTGAATACCTTGTTTAACGCCTTGTTAAACAATGACGAGTTGAAGAACGTGAATTTCTCTGCCTTAAAACTTTCAGTGGGCGGCGGCATGGCGATTCACCAATCTGTTGCCACTCGTTGGCATGAATTGACCGGTTGTAACATTATTGAAGGTTACGGTATGACAGAATGCTCTCCGCTAATTGCAGCGTGCCCAGTGAATGTGGTGAAGCATAACGGCAGTATTGGTGTGCCGGTGCCGAACACCGATATTCGCATTGTGAAAGAAGACGGCACTGAAGCGGATCTCGGTGAAGCCGGGGAGTTGTGGGTGAAAGGCGAACAGGTGATGCAAGGGTATTGGCAACGCCCGGAAGCCACCGCAGAAGTGATCAAAGACGGTTGGATGGCAACCGGTGACATTGTGGTTATGGATGAAAGTTACAGCTTGCGCATTGTGGATCGCAAAAAAGACATGATTTTGGTGTCCGGTTTTAACGTGTATCCGAACGAAATCGAAGATGTGGCGATGTTAAACAATAAAGTGGCGGAAGTAGCGGCAATCGGCGTACCCAATGAGGTATCCGGGGAAACCATCAAACTTTTTGTTGTGAAGAAAGATGAAAGTTTAACCCGCGATGAATTACGACAACACTGTCGTAAATATTTAACCGGCTACAAAATCCCAAAAGACATTGAGTTCCGTGAGGAATTGCCGAAAACCAACGTAGGTAAAATTTTACGTCGTGTTTTACGCGATGAAGAAATGGCGAAACATGTGACAACCGCCTAAGTTATTTTATTAATCAATTCAAGAGAGAATGTCGCTTTATGGCACATTCTCTCCTTTATTTCTATGACATATCAAATAAAAGAATGTAACAGTTCGTAGCGTGCATCTTGATGCACGACCAAATTACGCACGGAACGTTATTTA
>ERZ773056.67-NODE-67-length-48705-cov-5.347790_pt1 | contig 48705 bp, 44 predicted proteins | sample MGYA00580857_ERZ773056 | MGnify/ENA primary metagenome ERZ773056 (study PRJEB29015, sample SAMEA2737996) | human oral metagenome | biome: human oral; feature: human-associated habitat; material: dental | place: China | collected 2114 ... | reverse complement strand
TTCAGTGGTAAAAGCTGGAAGTAATGATGAAGGAAAAATAATCTTTAATTGTTTTGGTGGTGTGCCGATTGAAGGAGCTTCAGAAATCACTGGTAAAGTAGGTTCACGTGCAGAGGGAATATGTATGGGAGGAAAAGTATATATAACAGTAAATAACAAAGAATAATAAATATTATGAGAAAATATATCATCAAATTATTTGCACTTAATTATATAGTGTCTTTTGGAAAGAGAACTAAGAGTTTCACCCGCTCTGCTAACATTATCTTTCCCCTAATGCTTGTGGGTGGACTTATTGTCTGTGCAGAACTTTATAGTTGGCTATATGTGCTACTACCCTTACTGGCATTAGCTTGTTTCTTTGGCTTTGGGTACTTTTATTTTTATCCGCTTACTGATAAAGACTTTTCTCTATTAGATGATACCCAATGTTGGCAGTATGAAGTCTTTCAGAGGCGTGTAACTCCAGAGCCTAAAAGCTATAATGCCTACTGGGTGTTATGGGTAAACCCATTAGCTATAGTTATAACTCTTACTATACTATTCACCCTAATACTGTAAGCAAATGAAGAAGTATACACAATTCCCTTTATTATGTCTTGTTTTATTAAATACAGGACTTATAGGTTTTAGACATAACTAATTAGTTTAATTATGAAAATAAAAGAGATTATTCAGAGAGTACAATCACTATACTCTAAAGGAGTACAAAGTGATGACACAAGACTTTCTAATAGGCATATTTATAATGTACTTATGTCTGTTAGAAGTACTCTTATTACACAACAAATAAACAAGAAACAGGGTATTTCTGCTTGGAATTATCAAACACTTCCTTGTGTGGAACTTGTAAAAGTACCTTCTCACGAGTGTCCTTGTGTTCCAGACATAGGTTGTGAAATAGTAAGAAGTAAATATAAATTACCAGCTCCACTTAATGGATTAAATGGTCATATAATACATTCTGTTACTTCTATTGATAGAAAAGTAAAGTTTGATGAAATAAAATTAAATTCAATTAATTATCAGAAAGGCAATAAATATACATCTTCTAAAGTTAATTATTTTATACATCAAGGATATTTATATTTATCAACGCCGTCTAAAATAGAAGTTGTTTCTGTTACAGCATTGTTTGAAGACCCAATAATAGCTTCTAAATTTATAGGCTATTGTGACAATTCAAATAGTAATTGTATAGATTATTTAGAACAAGAGTTTCCACTAGATAAAGATTTGGAAACTGTAACTATACAAATGGCTAGTGAAGAGTTAATTCAACTGTTTACACAGATGGTAGAAGATACAACTAACAATACAAGAGATTCACATATTCAACAAAGTAAATAATTATGGAAACTTTTCATAAGAAATTAGGTAGACCAAGAAAATATATAAAGAAAAACTATGGATTAAAAGATGCTTGGGTTTATTATAAAAATAAATCTAAGGATACAGTTAATGAATCAACATATAAAAATATTGTAAGAGGTTTTTTAAGCTATTTAGGTAAACAACTTATAGAAAAAGGGGAATTACTAATTCCAGAGAAACTTGGTACTTTGCTTATATGTGGTAAAAAACCTAATTATAAAGTTACAGAAGATGGTAAAATAAATGGTTTATCTATTGATTGGAAATCCACTAGAGAAATGTGGAAAGAAGAAAAAGAGGTTAGTGGTCAGTATGTATATTTCTTAAATGAACATACAAATAATGTAAGATATAAAACAATATGGCTAAATAATAGAGTGTTAGTCTCTAATAAAACAATATATAAATTTATTTTATGTAGAAGTATGAAAAGAGCTATAGCTAAATCTATTAAAGATGGTCACGAATATAAAATAAAAGTATGAAAGATATAAGATTTACAAGTTTAGATAGAATACTTTCTAAATTATATAGAGATTTAGGTCTTGAAGAAATATCAGAAACTGATGTAATTGAGTGGTCTGGTGAAGCCTTAGAGTTCTTAAGTAATGTAACATTATATGAAGAGGCTATTGCTTTATTGGAAGTTAAAAATCACTCCACTACATTACCTCAAGGTTTACACTCTATAATACAAGTAGTAAGAGATAATGTATATAGAAAACCTAATAAGTGTAATCCAGAAACTGAAAAAAATAAAATAAAAAAACATTTCTTACAAGATACTGGTATATGTAATCAATGTTCTGTTGAGAGATTTTTAAATATGGATATTGATTCTTATGTACTAACAAATTTTGAGAAAAATAATGTTACTGTAATACTTAATACATTACTACAAAAGCCTAGATATTCACCAATAAGACTTTCTAATCATACATTTTTTAACAGTTTGGTTTGTCAAGAAGAAGATATAGATATATACAAATCTTGTCAAGATGAATATACTGTGGTTGATGATAAGTTAAGGTTTTCTTTTAAAGAAGGTTTTGTATTACTTTCTTATTACAGACAAAAAATAGATAAAGAGACAGGCTATCCTTTAGTTCCTGATGATGTATCTGTAATTACTGCTATTACTTATTATATTACTTGGAAATACTTTCAAAGATTATGGTATATGGGTAGAGAAGGTATGTCAGATAAGATGCAACAAGCTGAAGAAAGGTGGCTTAAATACTGTGGACAAGTTAATTCAAGTATGAATATGATAAGTGGTTTAGATGCTTTTGAAAACTTTTCACAAATGAAAAAGAATCCAATAACAAACAGAAATGCTTATTTTGGTTATTTTGGTAATATTAGTAAGTTACAATATCCTAAATATTATAAGAGATGGAATTAAACAACAATAGTATTCAACAGTTATACAAAGGTTTAAATACTGATTATTCTCCTATAAATCAACCAAAAGGTTCTTATAAATATGCTTTAAATGCTGTATTAGAATCTTATGAAGGTGACACACAACAACTATCAAATGAGTTAGGAAATGAATTGGTTTCATCTTTTAAAGAAGGATATAAATGTATAGGCTCAGTATTTATAGATGACTCAGAAGCTGTGTTATTTCTTTATGGAAATAATAACAGTGAGATAGGTATTTTCAATAGTAAGACAAATTCTTACAGAACTTGGTGTAATGATGAGACTTCACCAGATAAAAATAAGTTAAAGTTTAATATAAACTATCCTATTCAAGCAACTTATAGACTTAGAAGGGGGTGTGAAAAAACCATCTATTGGACAGATGATTATAATCCACAGAGAAATGTTGTATTAAATTATCCTCAAAATTATCAAACTACAGTAAATAATATAACATTCTTTGATTCATTCAAATTCTCTACACAGAAAGTTTTTAATTCAATTCCTATTGTAGAAAACATAGAAATACTTGAAAATTCTGGAGAACTACCTAATGGTTCTCTTAGTATTTTATTACAGTATTTAGACCAAGATAAAAACGGTACTAAATGGATTTCTGAAATACCATTTATAAATATATATTCAGACAATCATAAAGATAAATATTCTGAGATAGATGGTGATATAAATAATAAAGATGTAAAAGAATTTAATAATAAATTTTCTAATAAAGCTGTTAGTGTTGTATATAATAACTTTGATATACAGTATAAGTTTTTTAGATTAGCATTTATACACTATTACTCTAATAAGAAACAACCAACAGTTTGTTATTTATCTGATATAATACCTATAATAAATGGTAGGGGTAGTTTTATTTATACAGGTAATAATTATAAAGAAAAAGCTACTTATGAAGAAATATTATTATTTAATAGAACTAATCCATTTCAAAGTTCTACAACAATAGAACAAAAAGATAATAGACTCATTGCAGGTAATGTAAAGGGTGATAGTACTAATTGGGGAGAATTACAAAAATATGCTTCTAAGATAGGTGTAGATTGTGTAATTAAAAAAGTTGATATTACAAAAAATACAGATAAAAATAATCCAAAAAACCCACTTGTTAAATTCTTTGGTTCTTCATTTATGCCTGGAGAAATAGCATCACTTGCTATTAATTATGTATTTGAAGATTTAACAGTTAGTCCTTCTTATCATATACCTGGTAGATATAGGTATACTCCAAAAGATAAAATATATGCCAATAGGACAGCTGAGGGGTGTATACTAAAACCTATGGTGTATAGAGCTGATATATCAGATTACTTAGGTAATATAGATGATTTTTTAACTAATAGAAACAAAAGTTTAAGATATACACAAAGAGAAACTTGTAATGATTTTGATTTGTGGGGTGTAGATATTGAAGGAAATAAATTATTAAATGAGACAGTTAGATTTCATAGATTTCCTTCAAGGAAGGAATTAGGTTTATCATTAGTTGAAGATAAAACTTTTACTTATATATTTGGGGTACAATTTAGTAATATAGAAATACCAAGTGAAAGTGTTATTGGTAAAAAATGTATAGGATATTATTTTTCTAAACAAGAATTAAAAGAAGATTATAAAACAATTATAGATAGTGGATATTTATTAGATACTCTACAATATAAACAAATGACTGGTTTATCTTCTTTATACTCAGATTTTAGTAAACAGTATACTGATAAGAGTACAGGTAGAGTAGATGTATCACAAAACACTAAAGTTATTTTATCTCCTATTAATAAATTTACAGGTAAAACATTCGATAATTTTACACATATAATTGAAACAGATAGATTTAAAGTAATAAAAGAAAATAAATCTGGTTTTTTAATACAAAATGCCTCTGAACTAAAATCAGAAGATATTAAAGAAGAGATAGGAGAAACAAAGCAAAATGATGGTGCTGATTTAAAAGCTGTTATTAGAGATATGGAGATTGACTCTATAAGAGCTTATGATTCATCTTACAGTAAAGATGTAAAAACAGGTGGAGTATTAATTGATAGACAAGATACAAGATTATATTATTTACAACCATATGAAAAAGCTAATTATAGAAAAGAAAATGTTGCTATATATAATATGGATAGTATGTCTGCTAATCTATTTATATATGTAAAAGAAAATGCAAAAAACAGTAGTTTTGGTTTTGATAGGTATAAAAGTTTAGACCCTTATACACTTTCTGTACCTAAGACTAAATATACTAATACAATTCCTTATGTATATATTATAAGAAATCATAATGATTTTTTTAGTAATTATCAAAATGAACCATACTATAAAATAACTGATACTTATAGTGTAGATAAAGAAAATATAAATATATCTTTTGATGGTGATACTTATATGGGGGGTTATAGACACACTTTAAGTACTTATTGTAATACAGCACCAAAGCAGCCTATTAAAGATAAAAGTTCAAGTTTATTAAAAGCTATAATAGTAGCTGTTTTAGCTGTAGCATTAACTGTTTTAACTTATGGCTCAGCACTTGCTATAATAGGGGGTATATTAGTAGCTACAGGTGGTATATTTTATGGTTTAAGAGCTAAACTTAGTGCTGAAGAATTTAATAAAAGATTTAGATTAGAATGGACTAATGGCTTGAGGTTTCTATTTCAAGATAATCTATATTGGAACAGTTTTATAAGACCTATAAATTTAGACCAAAACACTGAACAATTAGGGTATCAAGATGATACTTTAAGATACTATAATCAAATTATAGGAGATTTTATATTTGAAAGCCCAATTAATTTTACTTTAAGGGTAGAGCCAAATGATGATGATGATAATTATTTAAGACCTTTTACAGAACACTTACCAGATAGTGCTAATAGAAAAATTGAAAATTACAACGATGATAAAGATATATTTAAACCCTATACTATTAATAATACTATGGTAGTTAGTAGAATTAGGTTATGGAGGTCTTGGCATATGGGAGTACCAATAGAGTATAAAGAAGAAAATTTCTTTTTAAGTAGACTTTGTGAAGTAGACCAAAATCTATATAAACACGAGTATTTAATGAACCAAAAATATCACCCAGCAGAAGCTAGAAATGATAATAATCAAATTGCTTGGTCTATGATTTCTGGTTATAAGGCTTATGGTACAGCTAAACCTATATTTTATTGTATTAATCAAGACTATTTAATACAAGAAAAAGTTGAGAAATTATATGCTATTCCTTTTGAGTATTCTTTTTGTTCTGATTGTAGAGAAAAATTTCCACAAAGATTTTATTGGTCTGATGTATCTTTCTCTGAACGACTAACAGATAATTATAGAACTTTTAAACCTAATAATTATAAAGATTTACCTGGTGAATATGGAGAAATAATTAATATATTCTCTATGTACAATCAACTATATATTCACACTAAAAGTGGATTGTGGATACAACCTACTAATTATCAAGAAAGAGTAACAGATGGTATAGTATCTTATATTGGTACTGGTGAATTTGGTTCATTACCAGCACAATTAATTGTAGACAGTAAAACAGGTACATCAGCTGGTTTAAACCATAGAGATAATCAAATAGTAACTTCACAAGGTTATTTCTTTGTAAGTGAAACAGATAGAAAAGTATATTGGTTTAATGGTCAATTAATGTCTATATCTGATATAGGAATGACTGAGTGGTTTAAAAAGAATATATTTCATAGAACTAATAATGGTGAAGAAGATGTTAGTATATATCTATTAAACTTTGATTATAGAAATGATAGACTAATACTAACTAAAAGGTATTATAAAACTAAATTTGGTAGTACTAATAGTGATGAATTTACTTCTTTTTGGACAATAAGTTTTAGTCTAAAAACAAGAACTTGGATATCTTTTCATAGTTATATACCTAATAATTATTTACAAGTATCAGATGATTTTTATTCTATATTAGATAATAAAATATATAAACACACTTTATCTAACTCTTATTCAAATACTAAAGAGATAGAAAAAAGAAATTATCAAACTTTCTATGGAACTCATTATCCTTTTATAATTGAATATGTTAGTAATGATAATCCTATAGTAACTAAGATATTTGACCATATAAGATTTATAACTAATGCTTATAAATTTGATGAGATAAACAATTCTTTTGTTGAAGATAGGTATAAGACATTTAATAAAGCATTAATTTATAATTCAAGACAATGTACTAATATTATAAATTTAAAAGTAAAAGACTTATCTCCACAACAAGAGTATCTTTTAGAACAAATAGAGAATACCAACAATAATACATTTATAGTAGATAAAACTGAAAAAGATTGGTTATTAAATGATATTAGAGATATGGTAACTAATTATAATGTACCAATGTTTAATGAGAATATTAAAAAGTTAAATTCATTATATAATATTAATTATAATGATAAAGTTATTAATCAAGAAGCCTTTGAGGGTAATAAGGAGTGGTATGACCTTGAAAGTTTAAGAGACAAATATTTGGTAGTTAGATTAATATTTGATAATTTTGCAGATGTAAAATTAGTATTTAATTATTCATCTGAGTACAATACAGTAAGTCAATATTAATTTTACAATAATTAACTTTAAAATTTAATCACTATGTATAATAAAAGAAATTCTAATGTTAGAAATAATAAAATAAGAACTAACACTATACCTAAAATAAAAGACCCATTTTCTTCATTATTGCCAGATGATGTAAGAGCTTATGGTGGTACTCCTATGTATATATCTTCTCCAGAAGAAGATATAGAAATGGGTAATATTGCAATAGCTAAAGCAGAATTAGATGCTTTAGAGAGTACACAATACTTAGAAGATATTGGAAATGTACTTAGTACTACAGGAAGTATAATGCAATCTTATGGTGGTAGTGGTAAAGGTTTAAGTGGACTAACAAGAACTAAATCTGTTAATGTACAAAACCCTAATCCAGCATTAAGAAATACTATGCCAGAGTTTGGTAAAACTGGTTTTGACCCTTATAGAAAACCTATTGGTAAATTTGATACAGGTGGGGAGCCAACACCTTTGTATAATTATAAAGGTGTAAAGGGAAATTTTAAAGTTAGAAGTTTTATAGATAAAGATGGAAACTATAAAAACTATCTTTATTCAGATTCTATTGTACCATATAGTTTAGATAATTATAATGATAATATCAGAGTATTACAACAAAACAATCCAAATGTAGAGTTTATTAATGGTGATTATGATACTAATGGAATTAGATTAAAAAATGTTCCATCTAATAGAACAGAGTATTTAAGAAATGATATGGCTTGGAAATTAGAAGGAGATGGTTTACCAGAAGAAGGACACCTAATAACTTATAAAACAAGTAATATGAATACTGGGAACACTTCTAAAGAAAGATTAAGGTCTTTAGAATCTTCTGGTATTAGTAATTTTGAAGATTATGGATTAAGTAATTCTGATAAATCTATTTATGATAATCAAGACTTTAAAACTGAAAAATTTAACAATTTTGTAAAAAATATTGATAAGAATAGATTAATATCTAAAAGAGCTTATGGTGGTGAAATACCTGTTGAAGCAGAGGGAGAAGAAATAATCCAAGAACCTAATGGTAATATATATGAATTAGAGGGTAATTCTCACGAACAAGGTGGTATAGACTTAGATATTCCACAAGGTAGTCAAATTTATTCTAAAAGATTGAAAGGATTAGATGGTAAAACTATGGCTGATAGAAAAGCTTTTAGAGAAAAACACTTAGCTAAACTAGAAAAATTAGTTTCTTTAAATCCTAATGATAAAGTTCTTAAAAAGACTTTAGAAAAAACTAAAATGGATTTTGAGAAGCAAGATGCTGAAGATATGTCATATATGAATTATATGCACAATGAAAAGTCTTTAGAAGAAGATATAGCTAAAGAAATATTTGATACAGGAGGAACTAAGTTAAAACAACCAAGAATAAGAAAACAAGAAGAAGTTCTAAATATTGTTCCATTATCATTTTCTGAATATAATAGTCCTTTAGAAAATGTATCACTTGATAATAAATATTATAGAAATCCATCATTATCAACACCACCTATACAAGAGGAAAAAAATATTATTGAAAATGATACTAACTACAATAAAAGTAATCCTTTTGGTTTTATAGATAAAATAAACTCACCAGTTACATTAGGAGATGCTATAAGTTTATATGGTCAATATAAATCAGCTACAGACCCTGAGAAAATGACTTTACTTAACAGGTCTAATGATGTACCAAATCAAAATTTCTTTAGAAACTATGGTAAAGAAGGTCTTAAAAAATTAGAAGAAAGTGAGAGATTTGCAGATTATGAATTAGCAGAAGCTATAAAAAACAATAACTTAAATGCTACAGCACAAAAAATATCAAACAATAATAATGCAAGAAGTATTAACACCTTAAATACTTTAAATCTTGCTACAGAGGCTCAAAGAATGCAAGCAGATGATGTAGCATATAATAATTATTTAAGAGAGATTGCAAGATTAAAACAGGCTGAAGCAAATCAATTAAATCAAATTGATGAAAGAGTTATGTATGGTGAAGCTCAAAGAGATGATGCTGATAGAAGAGATAGAGATAATTTTAACAGACAATTGCAAATAGATACTAATACTAAAAATAGAGGTATCCAAGAAATTGGTAAGAGTATTAATGATATTGCTGAAAGACAATCTAATCTTCAAGCTATTAATAATATGTACCCAGATTTTAATATTAGTAAAAATGGTAAAATTACAGCTAAGGGTAATCCTGAAGATTGGACACCTGAACAAAAGTATTGGAATGGTAAATCTTCTAAAGACTATCAAAGATTCTTAGAAAAGAAAAAAGAAGGTTATTTCTTTGATAATAATACTCAAGCTATATATAATAAAGAGGGTCAAGAAGTAGATAAATCTTATAATGTAATACCTAATGGTAAAACTATAGACTTAAGTGGTAAAAAAGAAGAAGAGGCTAAACAACTTAAAGAATCAGTATCTAAACTAAGAAGTGAATTTCCAACTTTCTTTGATAATATGTCAGATAAAGAGGCTAAAGAGAATTTTGTTAAATGGGTTAATAATCCATACCTTAATCCAGAATTTACAAAAGCTTTAAGAGAAAAAGATAAAGAAAAATCTTCTTGGATTAATCAAGCAGATGACGAAGGTAATAGATTTGAATCTGAAAGAATGAGAGATTTATGGCAAGAAGCTAATCCTGGAAAACAACCTAGAAAATATATACCAGAAGAAAAATATAAACCTTTTAATCCAGTACTTAATGGTAATAATAAATTTAGTGGTTTTAAGGTTTATGGTATAGATGATTATACTTTTGAAGTTGGTAAAGGGAAAGATAAACAAAAAATTAGTATAAGTAAACCTCAAATAGACAACTTTATTGAAAGTAAATTAAGTAATTATAGAGGTGAAGGTCAATTAGACCCATTTAATTTTAAAGATAAATATACACTAGATTTCTGGAGTAAATCTTTAGATATTAAAAAGGGTGATGAAGAATCTGATAATGATTTCTTAAAGAGAATTTTAATGGAAATAAAAAATAGACAAAAGTAATGGGAAGATATTATCAAACAGATAGACCTGATTTTGTGCAAGATGCAATAATGAGACCTGACTATAATTTATTAGAAAGGTCTCTTGCCACTACACAAAAAGATTATGATACTCAACAGGCTGTAGCTGATAAAATAATGAATATAAATTTTAATCATTTAAATTCAGAAGAGGAAAATGAAAATGCCTCTACAGCTAAAGATTATTATTTGCAGAATGCTAATAGAATAGCTTCCCTAATGATGGCTGATAAAAATAATTACAGAAAGTATTTGGGGGAATTAAAAGACTTAACAAGAGAACTTCAAATGGATTTTTCTGAGGGAGCTATAGGTAAAATGCAAGCATCATATAATCAAGAAAAACAGTGGAGAGAAGAAAATAAGGAAACATTAAAAACAGACCCAGCTTTATATAATGCTTTATATAGAGAAGCACAAAAAGGTTGGGGTGGTAATTCTATAACTAATGGTATTTGGAATCAAGAGAATGCTTTAAAAAGTTTTGACCAACAAAAGATAGAAAATAATATACAGAAGTTAGCTGCTGATATTAAAAAGAGTTCTATTCAAACCACTGATGGTAGATATAAAACTACCATAGATAATGAAGTAAAATATTTAACAGAAGATGATATTTTAAATTATGCAATAAATAAGGTTACATCTGACCCTGAAGCTTTAGCTTATTTTAGACAAGCACAAAGAGTTGGTATAGGTAATTATTTTAATCCAGATGGAACTTTAAATCTTAGAGGAGGACAACTTGGTTCTTGGTTACAAGGTTTAAGGTCATATGCTTATAAACAAGAGAAATTTGAGCAGAAAAAAGAGGAAGACCAATATGGTTTAATAGCTGCAAGAGAAGCTGCTGATAAAAGAGTTGCTAAATACAAAAAAGACTTAGAAGCTAAACCAGAAGATACTTCTTACTTTTTACAAGCAGAAACTCAAAAAATAATAGATGGTAATACTTTAGATGAACAAAGAAATAGTGTAAAAGATTTATTGAAAAAAGACCCAAGAACACTTAACCCAGAGCAAAGAATGGTTTATGATGCAGCACAAAAACAAATAACAGATGAATTTTTGAAATGGGGTAGAATAGGTGGTTCTGTATTTTCTGGTGTTCAAGAAAGATTTGCTGAAAAATTTGGTGTTAATAAACAACTTATGGATAGAGGTAAACAACTTTTATCTAAGGGTGAAAGTAAATTAAATGAAAAAGAGCTTAATGAACTTAATCAAATAAGACAAAAAGTAGGTATATTAAAAGCTGCTTCACAAAATATAGATAATTCAAGTGCTTATTTGAGTAATGAAGAGAAAAGAAAATTGAATTTACCAGTTGATAAGGCATATATGAAGATTGGTAATAAAGCTTATCTTATTGATAATGTAGACAGTTCTAAAATAAAAGGTGATTTTATAACATCTGGAGTACTTGGAAATTATGATAAAATTTCAGATATTGTTGTAGACAGAATTATAGCTGATGAGAGACTTAAAAATCTAGCTGCTACAACATTCTTCAGTGATATAGATTCTAATTCTACAGCTGGTAAACAATTAATAGATGCTATGTACAATGGTACTTTAGAGAGATTGAAGTCAGGTGTTGCAGCTAGAGATTTAAATGGTAATTGGAATGTTGATAATAGTAATATAGGTGCTGAGAAAAATGACAGCTGGTATAAATATGAAGATAATGTAAACACTTTACAACAATTAATAAAAGTAGTACCAAGAGAAGAGTTTAGTAAGTATTTTGGTATTAAATATTCACCATCAGATGGTACTTTTAAACTCATAGTAAAAGATAAAACTTTGGGTGGAAGAATGGATAATGTTGGTGGTTGGTTTGGAGGTTTAGGTACAAGAGTTAATGATAGTTATATATTTACCATGCCAGGTTCAACACACAGTTTTAGTGAGGAATATGATAGAAAATATAAACCAGCAGCTAGGGCTGAATATGCAAAATCACCTGAGGCTTTTTATCAATTTATGCAATCAACACCTAAATACAAAGATACAGCAAGAAGATTTGCTGTATATGGAGAATTAGTTAAAGATAGTTATTCTAATATGGCACACCCATACAGAGATTTTCCTTTACCTGGTTCTAATATGGGTATTAATGTTAGAGTAAAAAGAATTAAAGATGGTAATAATTATAAAGTTGTTTATGCTCCTTACAATGCTTATGAAGAAAACCCTAATAACATAGAAGAAGGTAGGTATGTTGAATTAACAAATTCAGATAATGCAGCTATGAGTCTGATGATGAAATTAGATGGTATTGCAACTAAAGATGAATTAATAAATAATATGCATGCTCCAAGATATAACCCTTATGTTTTAGGTCTTGGTGATTCAAAAAACTAATTTATGGCTAAAATAAAAAAAGATACAAACTTTACTAATATTGAAGAAGGTAAAGATTTAGAAAAAATAAGTAATATAGATGATTGGTTTAAAGCTAATAACCAATTAAATCAAGTAAAAAATAGTGAGAGACTTAAAAATCAGAAATACAAAAAAGATATAGATGTTTTAAAAGAACTTGGTTTTGGTGAAAGCACTGTATCTTTGGATAGTAATTTTTATCATAAACAATTATCTGAGTTAGATAGGTTAGGTGCTTTAGAAGGTAAATATTTACAAGAAGGTAGAGATTATTCAGATTGGTTATCAGAAGCTCAATCTGATTCAGAGAAATGGGGTAGGTCAGCTATTAAATTTGGTAAAGGTATTCTTGGTGGTATTATAGATAATATAGCATCTTGGGATTTAAAAGGTCTTTATGATATGGGTGCTGGTAACACTAATGAAAAATATGGTAATTGGCTTAATGAGTCCGAGTTTGGCAAATGGTTAAAAGATGAAACTGGTATAGAGGTATATACTAATGGAGATGATTTTGGTTCAAGTAGTTATTGGGCTAAAATGTTTGGTAATATGGGATATACAGTGGGTATTATGCTTGAAACTTTAGGTGAACAAGCTGTTCTTGCTATGCTTACTGGTGGCTCTGCTAATGCTTTAGGACTTGCTTCAAAAGCTAATTTACTAAAAAATGTTGCAACTACTTCACACGGTGCTTTTTCTGGTATTAGAGAAGCTTATATGAATGCTTTAGAAACTCAAGCTAATACTTATCAAAAGTATAAACAGATGGGGTTTGATGAAGAGTATTCTCAAAAGAAAGCTAATGAAGCTGCTTCTCTTGGTTTTAGAGTTGAAGCTGGACCAGTTGCTTTATTAAACTCTTTACAAGCAATGTCTATTTGGGGTAAATTTGGAAAACCTTTTAAGGCTAGTGAAGGTGCTTCTTTTGGTATATCTGATAACTTTCAAAAATTTGCTGAAAAGGCTCTTGGTGATAGAATTAAAAGTAATACAGCCAAAAGTGTTATAGATTATGGACTAAATAGTGCATCTGAAGCTATAGAAGAAGGATTTCAAACAGCTATTGGACAATATGCTACCTCTTCAACAACAGGAGAAAAATATGATTTCTGGAATGAAGAAATGAGAGACTCAATGTTAATGGGGGCTATCTCTGGTGGTCTAATGAAAGGTATGGGTGAACTGTTTGCTAGTGAAGTTGATAAAGAACAACAAAAATGGTGGTATAATAGACAGGATAAGTTTATAGAAGATATTGCTGAGAATGCTTCTAATAACTTTACAAAAAGAAGTTCAATATTAAATCAAATACAAGAGTTAGAAAATAAACCATCAAATAACAACAAGAAAAAAATAATTGAATTAAATAATGAATTAAAATCTCTGTCACAAGATTTATCTTATGGTATAACAGCTAAGGCTTTAGAGATGGACTATTATAGTGGTAGAGGTACTGTAACTTATGATGCTCACATAGAAAACTTAAAATCAATACTAGATTCTTTACAAACAAATGATGTAGAAGATTTACAAAGAAGACAAATAATAGATAAAGATGGTAACTTTTCTAATGGTTGGACTAGAGAAACTATGATAGAAGAAATTCAGAGTAATATAAAGAATGCTGAGGTGATGAAGAATCAAATAACATCAGCACTTGAAAATAATACATCTGATTTCTCAGAAGCATATAATATAGCAACTAAAACTATTAATGTTAATAATAGAGTAAAAGCATCTAATGAAATAAGTAAAGGTATAAATGAATCTTTAAATAGGTCTAATGAGTTTCAATCTTTATCACAAGATGGACAAAATAGGTTTAGATTAGAATCTGAACAACAAGCTTTATTGAATCTTCAAGCAAGTGAAGGTTTAAATACTACTGCTAGTCAAAGATTAGAAGAAGTAAATAAAGAGCTTTCTGAAGTTCCAGAATACACTTCAATAGATAAACAAAAAGTAAATTCTTATAGTTCTCTACAAGAAGACCTAATTACATCTAATGAGGTACTATATGATAACAGTAACAAAATAGATAGTGGAACTAAAGATTTGGCAGAATCTAAAAAAATAGAAAATATTAAAAAGAATATTAAAGAGAGAGAAAATAGAAAAATACAAGAAGCAGAAACTATAAAACAATTAGAAAGTGCACTAGAAGATTCTCAAAATAATCCTTATTTAGATTCTAAAAGTAAAGAAGAAATATCTAAAAAAGCTGAAAGTATAAGAGAAGATATTGCTTCTAAGCAACATATAAAAGAGCAAATAGACACAGAAACAATACCTACTGATAATAGAAGTTCTGCTGTAGATAATTCTAAAGAAGCTACTAAATTGGACAATGATTTAGTAGATGATATTGAATTTTTAGATTCTCTCTTTGAAGATGAAAATCAATATGTTGGTAAACAAGCTTTTTCTAGAAGAAATTTTCAACCTGTTGTTTCACAAGATAGGTTAAATAGGGCTAAAGATAATATGTTCAAAAAACTTGATTTATTATCAAAGCAACTAAACAGACCTTCTACCTTTAAAGATTTAATGGAAGATGTAATTTCTATTAAAGGTAGGGATTTTGCCTCTAAGTATTTTGATGCTTATGCTAATTTATACAGAGAGGTTGGTAGACAAATAGAGGAAGATTTACAACAAATACACGATTATTTATTTGATATAGATAATTTACTTGCACAAGATATAGTTGAAATTTATGAAGAAGTTGAAGATAAAGTTCAAGATAATACTCAAGTAACAGAACAAGTTGTTAAAGATAATCAACCTATAATAAAAATACCAATAGATGAAAATGCTATACCTATTAGGGATAATAATACTATTGAAGATGATAACAGAACTTCTTTAATTACACCAAAAGCATCTCTATTAGGTTTAGAATATGTAGATGTATTTGAGAATAATAAAGTAGTTAGAAGAGAAAAAACTATAGCTCTAAATGAAAGTAAAGAGATAGGTAATCATTTTGTATTAGATTATGATGATATTAATACAGGAACTGAACTTGAAGTTGAAATACCTAACAATTATATGGATATTTCTGTATCTTATTGGGATATACAACCTAATGGACAATTATTAAACAGACCAATACCTTTTAAAGAATATTTACAAAAACAACAAGAGAAAGGAAAAGATGTATCTCCTAATAGTGATTTATTTAGAGATAAAGTTCCTATGGTAGCTAAAAATAAAAATGGTAATATTTTTATGTTACACGATACTGAATGGTATAATGTAAATAACATATCTAATAGAAATAATGACCAAATAGAAATTATTAAAAAAGCACAAGCTGAATTAAGAGGTGTAAGAAAAGTAATATTAGATAATAGAAATAATAATAAACCCACTAAAATAGAAATTACTAGTAGAACTTTTGGTCACTTTATTAATAGAAATAATTCTAATAATATAAGTGATAGACAGCCTGTTGTTTTATCTAAAGCTACTGGTCAAACTACTTTAGCTATTGCTGGAAAGGATAATATACTTTACAATAATGAAAACCCTAAAAATGATATAGTTAATACACAAAAGAAACTACTTAATAAATTAGATACTAGTCCTTTTACACCAGGAGCATTATATGAAATTAGAGAAGTAAATAAAGGAGAATACATAGCACTAAGAGCTATTACAAATGATATTTCTAAAGGAGAAAATCTAAATCAAATAGCTATTAATAATATGAAATGGGCTTTATTATCATATTTATATTTAAATAATAGTGATGTCTTTGTAAGAAATTCACTTGAAAATAAATATGGTATTACTTTATCTAAGGCACAAGAAATAAGAAAAGCAATTATAGATTCAACAGGAAACTTTGATATGTCATCATACTTTAAAATGTTTGTTGCTGTACTACCATCAACAGAACTTAATAAAGTACTAAATGATAAATCAGAGAAATATCCTGTTGGTCAAACTTATGTATCAATAGATAATGGTGGTGCTATAAAAGTAATTAATAAAACAGGACAAAATGTACCAAGAAATGAAAAAGGTTATGATACTTTACCAAAAATAGAAGTAAATAGAATAAGTCCAAAAAGTTTTACAACTACTGACCCAAATCAAAATATAGAAACTTTGCTAGATAATATGTTTGGTGAATATGGTTTATTAAAAGCGGTTTTTAATACTAGTAAAGAACAAATAGGTAAAAAACAAAATAAACCTTTTATTACTATATCAGATAATGGTGAAGTTCAAAACTATGAGAATACAGATGGTGGTACAACATATGATGATTATATTAAAGATAATGTAAAATCTAATGTGCAATCTTTTAAGATTACAGATAAAGATGGTAATGAAAAATGGATAACTGATGTACAACCAACAATTACATATAGAATTAAATCAGAAGAATCAGTACCACAAGTTTTAGAAGCTAAGGAAGAAAATAAAGTAGAAAAAGAAGAACTACAAAAAGAAGAAATTGCAAATGCTGGAGAAAAAGAGATATCTGAAGATGATAAATTAAAATACAATATACAAAGATTAGAAAAACTACTTGATGAGGGTAAAATAACACAAGAACAGTTTGATAATACTGTTACAGTTATTACAAATAGAAGATACAATGGTTTTTATAATCCTAATGAAGCTTATAGTAGAAGAAACTTTGGTGTTGAAGAAAACACTAAATTATCATCTATAATTACTAATCAAATAGATGGCATTTCAATTATTGAACAAGACCAGCTAACTGATAGTTTATTTTATATGGCTTTAAAAGATATAGAAATAAAAGATAATTATGTATCTTTAAAAGATGTATCTTTAGCCTTACAAGAGATTCCAGAGAAAGTTTTACAACCATTAATAGATAGTAATAATAGTCTTATCAATCTATATCAAAGTATTGGTGATATGGAAGATATGATTATTGCTATTAATGAAATAAATACTAAATATAAAAATATTCTATCTCAAAAAGACAATCTTATTTCTAAAGGTGATGAAAATACAGCAAAAGGTTCTTTATTTATTAAAATGGAACAGTTCTTTGCTGAGGAATTAGATAATATTGATTTAGAAGAAAATGAAAATTTAGAGCAGAATGAAAATGGTGAAGTAGAAACTAATTACTCACAAAGTGCTTTAGAAAGAGATGTAAAAGTTTCTTTTTCTAACAAACTTAAAATGTTCTTTGCTGGAATTGAAGATAAGAATCCAAAAGGACAAACAAGAAGAAATTTACTTAGCTTACCTGTATTCATAAATCCTGATGTAGCTATAGGAATGTTAAGAGATATAACTACTAAAATTGATAGTAGTGAAAAAGATTTATTAGATGCTTTAAGAACTAAACAGAATAATCCTATATACAGAGAGTTACTTCATAAACTAGAATCTAATAAAGATTCTCAAGTTATGAATGAGATACTTTATAAACTTATACAATCAAAACTAAAGATGTATATGATATATGTATCTCCTGGAAAGCTTGAAATGCTTAATGCTAATAACAGAGATGGTATTATTAGAGCTCTAAACACTTGGAAAAATGAATTTAAAAACTCTTCTGTTTTTATCATTCAAGATGGTGAATATGTTTATAATAAAGAATATTTAGATAATATAAGAAAAGAAATATTATCACTAAAGAATCAGAATGGTGTTATAAAGGTAGAACAATTAAAATCTTTATTTAAATCTTTAGGTATAAATATAGAAAATAATGTACTTGAGAAAGTTGTAAATGAATTACAAACACCTAATGATAATATATTAAAGAAACAAAAAGGTTTATTAGATAAATTATTATATAGTATTAATGATGGAGTATTTAATGCTAGAGACACTGATGGTAAATTAAAGGATAAAGTTTTTGCTGAAGATTTTGATTTTGTAAATAGTACTACTGATGTATTTAAAAATGTTTTAGCTCCTTATCAAGTTGAGTTAAATGGTAGTTCAGTAGAGAAATCTTTTAGGGTAGCTGGTAAGACTATACAAGAAGCTATACAAAGAAATATGTCTTTTGATATAATGAAATCACTAAAAGACCCAAACTCATCTTTATTTCAAGCTTTACAGTCAATACCATATTCTAAAAGAAATTATGTATTAAACCTTGTTAAAAATAATGCAGATGTACAAAATAAATTAGAAGTTTCTTTTGTATCCTTAGAAGCTATTAAACAAAAAGGTGAAAAGTCTAAGGATAAAATGGGAATTAATGAATTATCTGAATCAGATTATATACTAACTGAATTAGGATTTTTTCAAAACTCAGAAAAACAGCTAGGAAACCTTAATGAATATAGTCTATTCTTTAGAGTAGGTAAGACTTTTACACCAACTCTTTCTGATAAATCACAAATGCTTGTTATATCAACTCCACTATTAGACTTGAGAGAGTCTGATTTTAATGCCATAGATAGAAATTATACACAAGTATCTGAGAAAGTAATAGATTTTATGTTATCTCAACTATTTGATGGGGAGTTTGATAGAATAATACAATCTTATAATAAAGATTTTAATATTAAATCATATAATAAAGCATCAAAAAGATTTTTAAGTATTCCTGGTTTCAATACATTATCTATTAATTATCAAGGACAAAACATTAGTATACACAAATTTTTAGATAAGATTTATAATGATTCAAATAAAGTAGAATATTATAAGGAAGTATTTAGAAAAGAGGCTGGTAAATTCTTACATAAATTACTTGCTTCTGAAGTAAGAAATAAAATAGATATTAATAATAAATCTGGAGAATGGATAAAAGCTAATTTATATAATGTAGAATCTAGCACAATAACAAATTTAGATAATCTATATTTTAATAATAAAAAAGCTGGTGGATTATCTGATGAAAGAAAAATATTATTACTTGCATATGATAAGGTTGTAAATGATTTATTAAATCAAAATAATATATACCAATTATTTGCAGGTGATATGGCTTTATATTCTCCAAATGCAAATAAGTTTGAAATAAAAGATTCAGATAATAATATTATTGGCTTTGATGATATAGGTTTCTCAAAGAAAACAGGAGAGAATATTACAAAACGTATGGCAATGTTAATTGCTCCTGGAAATAAACTAGCTAACACTTTTGATGAAAATAGTAACTCAGAAAAATATTATCAATTGATGGTAAATGACCCAGTTACTATTACATCAATGGCTGAGAATCTTATTATACAATATTACGGAGAAATATCTAAAGAAAACAAAGAAGCTCTTGAAGAATTAAAAAAATCTGAAGAAGAAGTTAGTAATTTGTATGAAAAGAGAGAAAATATATTAAATTTTGATAATGCTTTAGATATAGCTAATAATAGAGTAGATGAGGCTAAAACAAAACTCAAAAAGCTAAATAAAGAAATTAGTGGTTACTTTGATATTGAAGGTACTGATGCTCAAGAATACACTACTTGGCAAGAACATATGGATATTCTTTGGAGACAAGGTAGGTTATCATCTAAACAAAAAGAGATATATAGTTCTGCATATAATAAATTAAGTAGAGGGGAAACATTAAGTTCTTCTGAATTATCATTAATAATGAATCCCATTAAACCTGTATATACAGGAAGTAATATAATAAGAGATTCAGATGGTAATGCAGAAATAAATCGAGTTGTATATATAAAATCTTCAAGTTTTCCATTATTGCCTCAACTAACTAAAGGAATGAAAATAGATAAGATAAGACAACAAATGGAATATTTACAAGAGAAATCTGGTAAAAAAGTGAGATTGTCTTATCAGACAGCTAATAAAGTTGGAGCTACAAACACTAAATTAACTGTAAATGATTTATATAATTTAACTACAGAAGAGTTATATAATTCTAATTATAAAAATGGTTTATCAGAACTTGATAGGAATTATTTTAGAATACAACAAGATACACCATATAAGACAGATAAGTATTTACATAAAAATCAAGATGACCATATTATTATGGGTTCTCAGATGTGGAAAATTATATTAGGTAATGGAATCAATCAAATAGATAATAAAATATTTCCTAATAAATTTGATAGTAGTTTAATAGAGGAAATAAATAATAGTTTATTAGAAGAAGATAAAATAGTACCAGATGATAATAATCAAGTATCTGGAAGAGACTTAGATAAAATAAAATTCTATGTAGAAAATAAATACTCTAAAATTATAAAAGAATCTCTCTATAAAGAACTTGGTATGACCTCTAATGGTACTTATACAGATAGAAATGAACTCATAAAAAATGTATTTAAAGTACTACAGAGAGAAGCAACAGCAAGAGATTATCCTCAAAGTGTTTTAGATGGTTTAAGATTATATGAAGAAAATGGTAATTTAGACTTTAATATACCACTTTGGTTATCTCCTGGTACACAAAAGTTTGAATCTTTGTTACAAGCTATTATAACTAATAGATTAATTAAATTACATTTACCAGGCGGTTCACATTATTCTACTTCTTCTGAGGGATTTGAAAAAACAGAAGTTGTAGGAGATGATAAAGCTAATTTATCAAAAGTAGTGTGGGTAGATAAAAATCATAGTGGAGAATTAAAGGCTACTTATATCACTAATGAGGAAGGAAAAAAAGTACTTAAAGAATCTGAAATATTAATACAATCAAAATTTAGAATCACTACTGAAGAAAATGGTAATAAAGTAACTAAATTAATTGATTTAACTAAAGAACCTTATAGTACTATTAATCCTACTACAGGAAGATTAGAATTAAATAAAAATATGATAGACGAAGAATTATTATCTAATTTTTCTTATCGTATTCCAACATCTTCACTACAATCAGGTGCTATACTTAAAGTAGTAGGCTTTATACCAGAGGGTAATGGAGATACTATAGTAGTTCCTAAAGAACATACCAAACAAATAGGTGAGGACTTTGATATTGATAAAAGAAATGTTTATAAAGAAAATTATGTAGTTGATAACAGTGGTAAAATATCTTTACTTACAAGAGATAATTCTGGTTTATTAATAAATGATAATCTGGAAGAACTTGCTAATTCTCTTAGAGATGATATTAATTCTATTAAACAAGAAAATAAAGAAATATATGATAGAATTAATGAACTTTATAATATTTCTGATAATGACGAAGTAGAACTAATTAAATTTATATTAGGACAAAATAATTTACTTGATAGTGATGAACAAAAAGAATTAATTAAGAAGTTAGACTTAAATAAACAAGAGAAACTATTCTTACTGCAAGAATTAAAAAGTACCAAACAAAGTTTATTATCTAAAAGGAGAACTGAAGAAATTGAAAAGAAACTACTTGAAAATGCTATGATTCAAGTATATAAATCTGTATATTCTTCAACAAATAATGATATACAGAAAAAAATAAATTCTGTATTATCATTTGATATAGCATCTGAGACAGCTGATGAGATAAATAATAGAATAAATAAAGATAAAAATGAAGAGTTTTTTACTGTATTATCATCTTCTTATCAAAGAGAACAAATGAAGTTAGGAGCTTCTGGTAAATTAGGTATTGGTGTGCATAGTAATAATGTTACTTTTCAAGCTCAGCTGGAGAGATTATATGGTACTAAAAATCAAGTATCTATTGTAGAATATGATAGTTTTGGTAATCAAAAAAATAAAGTTATTACTCTAGGAGAATTAACTTCTGATGGTATTCTAGGTAAAACTTTCACTATTGATGGTCAAAGAACTATTAGTGATGTAAATGCTGAAAATCAAAACTCTGCAACAGATAATGTTAAAGCACAGATTATGGGTAAAAGAAATGAAAATGCTTATACTATAAATGTACTTTCATTAGTGACACTAAGAGGTTTTGATTTAACACCTGTTGTACTTTCTAGTGGAAAAGAAGCTAAATTACAATATTCATCATTGCTAATATCTCAACCTATTATTAGAAGATATGTAGAACTTAAAGAACAACAAAAATCTTTAACTGCTGATTACTCTTTTAGTGATGAACAAAAATTAATTAAACAACTAATTGAAGAGTTTAATACAGGAAATGTAGCTATTAAAAGAGATGAAAACGGAAATATTAATAAATTAGATTTCTTAAAGAGTGTAACTAATAATAATTACAACACTTTAACAGGACAAGCTCTTTATGATAATTTGGATTTTTCCAAGAGCAGTAATGTACAATTACAAGTTTTACAGGCATTCTTTACATTTGAAGAAGAATCTAAACAAGTAAATGAAATACAAAAATTGATTTCTTTAAACACTACTGGTTTAGGAATATCTTATTTTAATGTTCTTAATAGGATAGATACATTGAATAATATTATTTTTTCTAGTTTAAAAAATGCAACTAAACTTATTGGAGAATATTTACTAGAATATGATTATGGAAACAAATTAATACAAAATAAAGACTATGTAAAAGATTTTATAAGGGTTGGTGATTATTATTGGAAACCCACAACTACGGAGGGTATTACTTTAATAAATTCTTTATCTACAGCTAATAATTTAATGGGTGAGTTTTTTCCATATAGAAATAAAAATATAGATAGTATAATCAATAAAATAATAGGAAATAAGAAAGACTTGGATAATAAAACTAAATATGAAATTATGACAAGTCTTAGAGATTTTATTTATACTTCTAATTTAGGTTTATTTAATGGTGATATTAATTCTGAAAGGAAGAGATTATTCTTTGATACAGAAAATAATCAATCTTTAGCTAGTTTTATAAATAAAATAAAGAATGAAAGTAATGCTAGAGTGTATTTTAGAAATAATCAGTTCTTAAAGAACTTAGATACTATAGTTGATAGAACAGGTAATCCATCATTAATAGATAGTGGTATAGATAATGAAATTAATTTTTCTAAATCTAATAGATATTCTGATTTCTTAAAATTATTATATGATGATAGTACAATACTTGGTATTTGGAATGGTGAAGAAATAACACCAAGAAAATTAGCTCAAGATTTAGCAACTTATGCTTTCTTAGCTAATGATGAAGGTGGTTCTATTGGATTTAGAAATTATGTAAATCAAAATTATCTTGATATAATTGGTGTAAGTGAAGAGATAAGAGAGCAAAATGAAGATTTATTAATTAATGAAAATGATTATTTAGTAGACAACTTTGTTTTACAGTTTATTCAACATAACCCTCAATATGCTGAAAGATTAAATAAGAACTTTGATACTCAAGATAATGTAGAAGTTCTACAAAGAGATTCAAGTGGTAAAGTATTAGAATTTAAATTAGAAAATAAAGAATTAAGCAATAATTATTACTTTGTTAAAAATAAAAATTCTTATTCTTTATATCTATACAATGAATATACTGATAGTTTTATGTTAATACCAACACTTGGTACTTTTGGTTTTAATGAATATAATTTTTACAGTAATGTAAATAAAACTTTATTACCTGATAACAATATTTATCCACAAAATGAATCTTATTATGAAAGTCATACTTATATAGAACCAGAAAACAATATTGTGAGTTCACCAAAAAATATTACTTTTGCAGATAAGTTTGATATTTCAAAAGGTTTAAGAAATTTATTAGAAACAGTAGTAAATCAAGGAGATAATGAAAATCATAAAAGATTCTTAGAGAGACTATTACCTTATTTAGACCAAAATGTTAAAGTAAAAATTGTTGATTATATTGGTGAATTAAATAAAGATGGTATAGGTAAACAAGGTATGTCATTTAAGTATAGTGAAAATTCTATTTTAATATCTAAAAATATAATTCAGTTCTTAAAGGAAACTTATAATAATGAGAAAGATGTTAATAATATACTTAGTGAAATGATTCTTGAAGAGTTTGTACACAGTATAACAATTAATGAGTTAGGTAAATATGGAATTTATGATTCAAATGGTGATTTAATACCTAATCAAGATGCTCCTGCTTTTGTTCATAAAATAGTAAAATTATATGAGGAAGCTAAAAAAGTATTACCATATAACAGTATAACAAATAGTAATTATTATACTAAAAATATTGTTGAATTTATGGCTGGTGTATTTGTAGCAGATGATTTTAGAAATACTCTTGATAATACTGTTATTAATGGTAAATCTTTACTTCAAAGATTTAAAGAGGCTATTAGGGATTTATTAAGATATATAACAGGGGCTACTTATACAGATGAGACTATTAATTCAATAATGGAATTATTAGAAAATAAGAAAGTAAAAAGTAAAGAGGTATCTACTAATAAAGAGAATAACCTTATGAAAGTATTTAATATACCTAGTGTAGGAGAAGTTAGAGTTAATATTTTATCACCAAGAATATTAAAAGCTAAACCATATAATGAACAACTTAGTAAAAATATGATAGAATCTTTTAATAATAGTAATACACTAATAATAACTCCTAATAGTAAAAGGGGTGAGATAGAAAGTGCTTATATTAATGATTTAATCAAGTATTTAAAGGATAAATATGGTGATAATTTCTTAGACTTTGTAATTATTGAGAATACTGAATATGGTCTTCAGACAATAAGACTTAATAAGTTATCTGATATTAATAGTAGAAGAAATGAATTTAATGGTATTAAAAGATTAAAATGTTTATAATATGAGTTGTTTATTTGATAAATTAAGAGAAGAGTTTAACTCCAATAATATTGAGGTAAAGGAAATTGATTCTAAAATATCACATATTGAGATTGTTGTAAAGCAATCTCAATATAGTCCTCAATTAAATACTAAAGACAGAGTCTCAGCAGTAGCTAATAAAATAAAAGAAAAAATAAATAAAGACTATCTTTACAATAAAGATAACAAAAAGGTTATACAAGATGATTTAGCAACTATAATAGATGAAGGTTGGAAAAATGGTAATTATTTTTATAAGATAAGAATATTACCAAGTACAGAGTTCTTTATGGTTAATGATTACTTAAATATGTCATCTTATTATCAAGAGATATATAATAAGTTTAAACAAGAAGAAATAGATAGTTTTGAAGAACAAGAAAAGCAATTACTTAAAGAGTTAGAAGAAAGTGGTCAATTAAACAATTATTCGACATTGTACTCAAGGGAGGATATAGCTAGAATAGAGGCTAATAGTAGTAGAAATTCTAATTTCTCACAACCACAAACAGATAATTATAAAGAGTGGTTGAATTATAAAGAGGCTCAGTTAGATAAAGTAAATAAGCAAATACAACAACTTCATATTGATAGAACTAATCCTAAGAAAGATTTAAAGAAAACTTTAGATTTAATTCAAAAACTAACTCTTATTAAAAATGAATTAGAGTCTGATTTACAACAATTCAATAATGAACCTGAAATATTATTTAGTAACTTAAATAAGGAATTAGATTCCTTATTTAATGAACTTGATAATATTAATAATCTTAATTTTGATACTTTTGGAGATAAAATTAAATTCTTATATGAATTTATTACTGGACAAACATATGATAATGAAGGAAATACTGAATTACAAGGTTTAAAACAATATGATATAAATGAATATAATGAAGTAAGAAATAAAGTAGAAGAACTGGTAAAGAAATATAATGATAAGATTGATGAAATTAGAGACAATGTAATAAAAAGTGATATTACTTATTACAACAATGTAACTAGTAATGAAGAAATAAAAGAGTCTGATATAAGAAAAATGTTAGAGGCTAGAGATGATATTAATTTCTTAGAGAAATATTTTCTTGGTATTGGACAACAATCTGGACAAGAGACTTTGCTTCCTCAAATATTAAAATCAATTCTTGAAACTAAAAAGGTTTCAAAAGAATCTGAATCAGAAGACTTAAAAGATAAATTATTATCAGTTGTCAGAAAATTTAATAAGAATCAAGATTTTAGTTTCATATTTGAAACTAATGAACAAGGTGTTAGAACTGGTAATATAATTGATGCTTATACACCAGAATTTAGGAGTGCTTGGTATAGTTTTAAAAATATTATGAAAAATCCTGATAAGAATTACACTTCTAAATATTCTGAACAAATGCAATGGTTAAAAAGTAATATGGATATAATAGATTTTAGAAAGTTACCTGTTGTAAAACAGTTATATGGTGATTTATATCCAGAAGAATTTACTTTTTCAGATGAACAAATGAAGTCTTATCAAGAAGAGTTGGAGAAAGAATTGGGTTCAAGATTTGAAGAAGAAATGGAAAATCTTCTTAGAATGCTTGAAGAATTTGAAATAACTAAAGAACAAATACAAAAAAATCAAGAACATAATAAAATAGATGTATTAAGAATAAGCCCTTATGAATTTATAAAACACTACAACTCCCAAGATTATACACAAGCTAAATTTGTTGAAAATGAATCTGGTAATTCAGAACCTATATTTTTTGATTATAAAACTGGTTATTTCTTACCTAAAAGAAGAAAATTCTTTACTTTTGATGATGAAGGGAATGAAATAACTCAAGATACTGGATTTTATAATAAAAAGTTTATTGAAGAAATTGAAACTGATACTAATAAGTTAGAATATTGGAGAGTGATGAAAGATATTTACTCTAACTATATTAATCCTACTTATGGTAATAGTAAGATGTCTTATGCTAAAATTGAAAGAGAGTTATTTGAAACAGTAGCTGATAAGAAAGGTATATTTTTAAAAGGTGGTGAATTAATATCTCAAGCATTAAGAGCTTATAAAGAGTCTTTTTATGAAAGAGGATATCACAAAGGTAATACTAATAGTGTAGTAGCTAATTATACAGATACAGCTAAAAAAGAAATTAATGAAATGTATAAAGCTTTACTTAATAAAACAGAACAGGAACTTATTGATTTATCAAAACAATATAAGCTTAATACAAATAATGCTGACAAGAAAAGATTAGCTAAGAATTTAGCTAACCATATAGTATTATCTAATTATTCTGATGATATAAATAAAATTACAGCTTCTCTACTTGATATGACTGCTCTACAAAGAGCAAGAGAAGAAGTTCTACCAATAGCCAATATTATACTAGATTCTCATAGAAAAATAACTGATAGATTTGGTGATGAAAGAAAGAAATCTATTGAAAAATTAGAACATTTTATAAATAAAGTTATAAAAAATCAATCAGAACATTACAGAGGTACTAGTGGCTTAATGGGAAGAAATTTAAGTGATTCTAAATGGTCTAAATGGCTATTTAATAAAATGGCTGATATACCATTTTTAAAAAGAAAACTAACAGGTAAAGATGGATATTTATTATCTGATACAGAAAAAGAGTTACTTAAATTTTATAATGATGCTAAAGAGAAAGGTCATAACCACAATGAAGAATATAGATTTACTATTGGTGATACTACTTATACTAACTCTAAAGGACAATATTTTTTAGAACAAGAAGGTAAAAGTATTGAAATTACAACAGCTGATAAATATGAACAAGCTTTTCAAAAACATATAGAACAAAAGATATCTGAGTTAGGTATTGACTTAAATACTGCCGGTGTAATACAAGGAGTTTTAAAAACTATAATTATTAAGGCTCTTGGTTTATCTCCTATTGGTGGTATATTTAATAGAATGGAAGGTAAGAATACTAACCTTATAATGGATATGACTGGTAATTATTGGACACCAGGAAATATACCTAAAGTAGATGCTTTTATGTCTTTTGCTAATATTCTTAGAATATTACCAGAGAGATTACAGCCTAATGATTTAAAGAAACAAAAGGAGTTAAAAAAGCTTGTTATTCTTAGAGATAGATTAAAACTAGTTCAAGATAGAAAAAACCCATTAGAAAGAAATATAGACCAATCTAAATTTGATTTTGAAAAGTATACTAACTTATTTGCTATGGCTGTTGATAATCCAGAATTTAAAAATCAATTATCAGTAGTACTTGCTATATTAATGGATACTAAAGTCAAAGATATTAATGGTAATGAAGTACAAATTTTTGATGGTAATGAATTTAAAATATGGAATGAGATAGATGGTAAGTTAATACTAAAAGATGAATTTAGAACAGAAGAGAATATTTCTAATTGGGAAAATTTTGCTGTTGATGAATCTAATTTAGAGAATAACCAATTCCTTATACAAAGAAATAAAATGAAAAATGCTATTTCAAGAACTCAAGGTAACTATGATGAACAAGATACTATATTAGCTTCTAAGACTGTATGGGGACAAGTTTTAATATTATTTAAAAAGTGGTTATTTGAGCATTTTCAAACAAGATTCTCGGGTGGTGGTAAAGGAGATATAGATATTATAACAGGCAAAAAAAGGGTTGTTGGTAGGTATAGATATTTAGCTAATAATAATCCTGCTTTACTTACTACAGGTATAATTGGTCTTACTACCTCATTAGGTCTTGGTATAGGTGCTGTAGGAGCTATGGGACTAGGTGGACTTGTAACATACAAGTTTATTAAAAACATGTACGGAGGAAATCAAGGTATAAGACAAGAAGCCTTTAATATTAGGGAACTTGCTTATTTCCTTAGAAGTATTTTAATCTCTACACTCAACTTTCCTATACAAATGGTTAATTTGGGTAGTAGATTGGGTATAAATATGAAATATGATGGATATTCTAATTCTAATTTAACTCAAGAAGAAATAGGTGCTCTAAGAGCTTGTGCTAAAGAAATAGCAACTAAACTTGGATATTTATCTATATTATTACTTGCCAAAGGATTATTATGGGACGATGATGATGATAAAGATTCATCAAAAAGAAAATTCCAAAATTTTGCTGATAATCAATTATCAAGAATGATAGATTCAGTTAGTATGTTTCAAAATCCAAAAGCTCTATATTCTGATGTAAGTAGAAATTCAGCTGTAATGTGGGCTGAAAGTGTAATTAAATTTACAACAGGACTTACTCAAGGAGAGTTTAATACTAAAGAGTTTTTAAAAACATCACCATTACCATCTTTTATACAAAACTCTTTAAATATAGGGCATAAAGGGTTTAATTTACCTTATGAAAATAATAAAGAATTTCAAGCTAATGATTGGTATGATGAATGGATTAAAGACTATAAATCTGAAGGTGAATATTCAGCTAAAAAGAAATATACAGAACTTAGAAAACAAGATGAATATAAAGATATAAAAGACAAAATTACTAAGCAAAAAAATGAGTCTTATAAAGATGTTCTTGAAAGATTAAAGAATAAACAAGAAAACCCCAAATCTGAAAAGAAAAAAGGTAGACCAAAAGGTTCTAAAAATAAACCTAAAGAAAATTAGTGTATTATTTTGTAGTTTATAAAAAATATTTTATATTTGCACAATTTTATAGCTCATAAGTATTTTTTTCTCATTAGATTATTGAAATTTTCCCTTGTAAAGAAATTTACAAGGGTTTTTTCTTTAAAATAAAAAAAGGAAGTGAAAACACATTTAGTGTTCCACTCCCTTTTAAGTAACTTAATTAAACAAAACTTTATAAAATTCTTTTATCTTATTTGATGGTTTCAAACTCTTATATTTATTATAAAATATTCTCCATTCAGATACTACTTTATTAACTTTCCAATCCAACATATACTGAATTGTTCTTTCAATAAATTTATCTTCTTCAGAATTTATAATATTTAATTCTACATTTGAATTAAACCAATTTTCCAAATTTCTTACAAATTTAGCATTTGATTTATATTGTGAATCATTAAATATTCCACCATCAAAATAGTGATTAATAGACATTAAAGTCATCTTCAAAGCTGATACATTATCATAGTTTCTAGGGTCTATAATATTACCCAAAGATTTAGACATTTTATTTCCATCTGGTCCTAATATCATTCCTTGATGAACAACTTTTTTAAATGGTTCATCAAAGTCAATATAACCAATATCATACAAGAACTTACAGATAAATCTAGCATATATTAAGTGCATACAAGCGTGCTCTTTACCACCAATATAAATATCTACTGGTCTTGATTTATCATATTCTATACAATAAAAAGATGAATCTACAAAAGTATCTAAAGTATCAGTTTCTCCTTCTACTGGTATAGGACAACCAAATTTTCTTTGCCTTGATACACACCAATCGTGTAAATTTTCCAACCAAGCTCTTTGTTGTTTCTTAGTAGATTCTGGATAATCAACTTTATCTAAATCTTTAATTAGTCTATCTTTATAATCTGTTATTTTAAAGAACCATTGAGGAAAAGCTTTATACTCTATTGGAGTATTACATCTTTCACAACAATTATTTTTAACTTGTTCTCTTGCCAAAGATGTTTTACAAGAAGGACAATAAGGTTCTTCTCTTGTATCTTTATAAGCTAAACCTCTATTCAACAATTCTTTAAACAACCATTGTGTTTTAGCTACATAATCTTTATCCCAAGTAGACAATTTATACTCGAAATTAACATTCATTCTTTTCATTTCTTCAGTGAAATTTTGAATATTAAGTTTAGCAACTTCCTCTACTGGTTTATTTATCTTAATAGCATAATTTTCTGTAGGTAACCCGAATACATCATAACCAAAAGGTTGATATACTTCTTCACCCATATACCTCAATAAATTACAATAAGAATTAACTATTGTATAATTATACCAGTGACCCAAATGCAAACCTGCACCACTTGGATATGGAAACATTACTGTTATAAATTTTCTACTCATAATAAGTTTAATTTTTTAGTTCTTTTAATTTTAAATCCATAAAATCAGACATAGAATTTTTAGTAGATATAAATGGTTTATCTTTTAATGGATTTTTATAGTCTGTGTCTAGTTTATTTTCTCTTTTAAAAAATTCATCTATACTTAAAATTTTAGGTTCTTCTGGTGGGATATATTTTTTACAATATAAAGCTGTATAACCAAAAGAGCCATATTCATCTCCAACGTCTCTATTATATATTTGAAATATTAAATTATCTCTTACTTTTATAAGTATAATTTCATCTTTATGCATTCTACCTTTTAAATTATTTGTAAGCTCCTTAGTAATATAATTTTCTAAAAGTATGAAAGAGTCGTTGTCATTTCTTTTCCTTAATTCTGTTAATAAAGTGTAAATAGATTCATCTGAATCTAAGTTGTTAAGTAATTCCATATTATATATCTATTTCTTTTGGATATAACATTATAGCCATATCAGATTGCCAATACTCTTTACTATCTATATCCATAATTGTTAATCTCCCTCTGTAACCTGCACCTGTATCCAAGTTCCATACATTACACCTGTTCATTGGTGTTACTATTCTACCAGAAAGATTGTGTTTATATTCTGGATAATATGGTTTTCCAAACCAATTCATAGTTGTTGTATGTCCTATAAATATTTCATCATACTGATTTAATAGTTCATATCTCTCTCCTTTTTTCCACTCACTATCTACTTCTAAAGCTATATCCCATAGACTTCTATCCCACAAATAAAAATTCTTTTCATCACTTCCTAAACTATTATAATAACCAGCGTGAACAAAAGCTTTATTATCATTATTAATATAATAATAGTGTAGCTTATTAAAAAAAGATATGTATTTATCTCTCTCTTCTACTGTTAAGGTTTTTAAGTCTATACTTTTCACAGTGCTTTCACCACCATTAGCTAACCAAATTTGTGTAGCTTTACCAAATTTTAAATAGTTCAAACACCAAACATCGTGATTACCCAATAGGAATATTGGTTTAATAGTAGAATTATTTTCTATTTCTATTAAAAAATCTAATGTTTCTTTTGCTTGAGAGTAACCATCTATATAATCACCTAAGAAGATTAAGAGGTCTTCATTATAATTATAACTAGACCTCTCAATCACCTGTTTAAGTGCTTTATAATTACTATGTATGTCTCCTATTACTAATGTTCTCACTACTTCTTTTTGTTATCACTGTAAAATAAGAAAAACAGAAAACAAATAATTATAAAAAATATAAATGCATCACTAAAGCTTACAGAATTATCTGATGGGTCATTATAAATATCATCACCACCACTTAGTAATATACTAAATAAACTAATCATTATCTATAAATTCATTAAATGATGCTACAAGAATAAAACCAATTGTAGCACTAATTAAAACTGTAATCATTTTTTACTATCATAATAATTATTCATATACTTAGCAGAAAAATCTTCAGAATCTCTAATGACAATACCTTCCATATTCTTATTTTCTTCAAAGATTTTTTCACAAGTTTCAATAAGTTCTTCTTTAGACTTAAACTCATCTTCAAATAAAACCTTTACAGTAGGGATATTAAGAATACCAGCTTTGTACATAAACTCATCAAAACAAAGTTTTTTAGTTATTCCATGTTCAATAATATCAATACCATAAAATTTAATATTTAATTCTTCTTTAGAGTTTAAATTAACTGAACTCTTTCTAATACCTTTACCAACCAATTCACCCCTTAAGACATATTCATCAGCTTTTAGAGATATTAGTAAATCCTGATATTGCTTTCCTATTTTAATAAAATTACTTTTATTGTTTTCAATAGTCTCATAAATGGTTAAATCTGGTTTTTGAAAAGTTATCATTTCCCAAAAAGTTCTTTTTCTCTTACCTTTTGGTATTTTAATATATCTCTTCACGGTTCTATTTCTTGTACAAATATACTTAGAAGATATACTTATAGAACTACCATCAATTTTCTCAGTACCAATAAGAAATATAGGAAATTTCAATTCTTCCCAGACATTATTAATATTCTCTTCATCTGTTTGATAAAAACCTAATGGAAATTCACCTAAATCACTATTGTCATCTATTGGTTCTTCATATTTATAAACACCTAATTTAGAAGCATCAGTAATACTAACTTTATTATAACCATATTTCTCATTTATAAATGTTTGTACTAAATTAAGTGGCAATACAATACCATTAGAGTATAGTTTTTTACCATTAGGTGTTTTAGATAAATTAAATGATTTTGCTCTAATTCTAGAAGGTATCTCATTTATTTTACCTAAATAAGATTTAGACATATCTCCTTTAGGTGCTACAAATTCAGAGAATAATTCATTGTTTTCTACACAATAATCAGGTTGTATATAAACAACTAAATCTCCAATTTGATATAAATCTTTTTGTACTATTAAGTCAAAACCAACACCTTCTAAATTAATTAGTTCTACAGCATTAGCTTCTTCTTCTTTTTTAAATAGTTTGTGTTTACTTTCTACTTTTAATATATTAATTTCTTTCATTAATAATAAATTAATTCATACTTGTTACTATCAACTAAATTAAATCCAATTATAGAGTCTAGTTTTAATTTACTTCCACTATACATAACCTTATCATTGACTTTAAATTCAACATCTTCATAATAAGAAATGTTCATTTTCTTTTCAAAAAGATGAATCAAATACTTTAGTATAACTGGTTTATTTTCTACACTAAATTGTCTTTTTTCATCTAAATATTTTACTATAATATTTGCCATTTTAAAATTCTATATAACTATATCCCCAAATTTCACAATTTTTATCTAGCTTTTCTATTTCTTCAGTAAGATAAGAATAATAATCTTTACATAAATCCCAAGCCTCGAATAAATCATCTATAGAATAAAGATATTCATTACCATCTTTTATAGATGTTTTAACATTATTTATTATAAAATCTTTAAAAGCTTTTGTAATATTAGGTCTATAAAGAACACTGTAAACCATTTTTCCCATTAATGGGTTTTCTTCTTTTGCTTTTAAATTCTCTTCAAATATATTCCTTCTAATATATCTCTTTTCTTCTTCTGTCATAATATTAAAATTCTATATATTGATAATTCCAAACATTTGAATTTTCAACTAAATTATCTATTTCAGATAATAAATCTTTTATAGTAATATTGTTTTTACTACAATAATCTTCAACATCATCATTAGATATATTTTTTATGTTATCAATACTATAAATATCTCCAATAAAGGTCTCACCAGATACTGGTGTGCTTTCTTTTATTAAACCCTTTAAGTCATCTGTTATTTTTGGGTTATATAATATAGAGTATTTTAATTCACCTATTAAAGGTCTTTCTAATTTATCTTGATATTCTCTAATTACTTTTGATATTAAAGCACCTCTTTCTTTAGCTGTCATAGTTTATCTAATTTTTCAATAAATAAATCAATTTCTCTTTTTAAATTTTCTATATTTCCAGTATTATTAATTATAAAGTCGAAATTACTATCAGGTAAATCATCTAGGCTAGTTTCAGAAATATGGTTATCCTCTTCTACATTTCTTTTAATTCTAATAAAAACAGGATTAAATTTTTCTAAAAGTATACCATACTCATTTTTAAATCTTAAATCTGTTATAATATACCTTTTATTTTTATCTACTTTTTTAACTAATAGCCTAACCCAAAAGTTTTCATCAAATATTTTTTTAAAAGAATCCGCTATTAACCTATAATAATCTCTAACAGTTTTATCTTCAGATTCTAATTTACAATTTTTATTTTCATCTAGTTCTTTAATTGTTTTACCTGTTATAATACTTAATATTTCTTTTATAGGTTGAGCAAAAGATAGTTTTTCAAAATCTACTATCTTTGAAAAATCCGCACCTTCACTAAGCTCTTTAATAAGTTTCTTCCTAATAAATATATCAGCAAATGTATCTTTTCCAGAACCTTTCTTTCCAGATACTACTATAATATTTTTATTCATATTAAATCCTTTTGAATTAAAGATTTCTTTATTTATTTTTATTTTCTTTTTGTTTTACATTTCTAAAAATTAATTCTATTAGATATAAAACTGTTTTTTTTAATTCATTAATTTTTAATTCTATAAAATTCAAATGAATTAAGTTCTTCATTTACACAATAGTCATAATCTTGCATTACATCTTCTTCTAAATCTTCTTTATTTTCTTCAAAGTATTTTTTAGCTTCTTCTAATGTCTTTGGAGGATTATCTAATCCTTCAGTATCTATTTCATATAAATAAGTAAAGACTGCTTTTGCTATTATTTTCATATTAAATCTTTTATTAAATTTAAATATATTTTATATTTACTTAAAAATTCTAATGCTAATTCTTCATATTTAAATATAAATGCACGACTTTCAGCCCAAGTAAAACTTATGTCTATTTTGTCATCAATACAATATAAATAAGTATTACTATCTGATGTTCTGAATCTTGGTTTCCAATCACCATTATATAAATCTCTTATGTTAATTAGTTCTTTAAATATCTCGAATTTATCTGAATTTATAGTGAAATGAGTCTCTATTGGGTGGTAAGATGAATATTTCTTTTCAAATTCTTTTTCATTATGAAATAATACCTGATTTAGATTTTTAGATAGTTTTCCATCTAATGTAAACTCTCTTTCTGCATAAATTAAATTGTCATTATAGTAAAATTTTACTACTATAATATCATATTTATTATCCTTTTCATATACAGTAGTTATATTATCTACAACACCACACCCTTTAAAAGGCTTATCTTTATAATAGTGATAAAATACTTTATCCCCAATTCTAAATTTACTTTTTGTCATATTAAGGTATATATAAATTAGTTAGACAATCCTTTTTTATTTCCACTTGTTCTATATTCTTATAACGAATTTTATAAGATTCAAAAGTTTTTAAATTAAATGGTGTGGTGTAAATATGATAACCATTTTTACTGTTAGTAAAACCTTTTACTTTCTGTATATTAGGTTTTATAGGTTCACAAAAGTTTATAATAGATTGTACTTTTCTAAAAATCTCAATATCTTTATAATCAACATCTACTAACCAATATTTCTCAATGCCTAATTCTTTATTGATTGAAGAAGATGATGAACAACTATCAAATAATTTAATAATAGTACCTTCATAAAAGTCATTTTCTATATATTCTGACAATCTCCTTAATATAGAATGAGAAACCCTCTTAAAACTCTTTGGATTGAGATTTATCATTGCTCTGGCATTCTGACTATTACATATAGGAATTATCTCATTATTTAGTTTATTTTCTAAATATTCTAAATCCTTTACAGCATAAGATTTAATAACATTAGAGTTCTTGTTTATTCCATCAACCTCTTTCTTTCTTTGTAAAATTAATACGTGGAAAAATAAATCTTTGTTATTTAAATCAAATACTTCCTTTAATCTAAATTTTATGTAATCTAAGTTATTTACCATTTTTAACCTTAATTTTCTTTATTATTTCTGAATCTTCGTAGACCAATTCAAAACCACTTTCACTATTCCAAGAACACCAATCTCTAAGAGAGAAGCTTTCAAAAAAGGCTTCATTGTATCTATCGTTTTTACAATCAGTCGCTTCACTATCCATTTTTGGACATTTTACTAAAAATTTCATCTGTAACATATTAATAAGTATTGTATTTAACCACAATTGAGCGTCTTGGATTAAAGATTAAATCATAAAGGTCGTCTCAAATACATTTTTCTAATTAACTTTTTCATTTTATTTAATTTAATTTTCCTATGTCAAACTCGTCAAATATAACTTTTCCTGTAGTAATATAATATTTACCATTTAAAATATAGACTTTTTCATTAAGAACGCCTAACCTTGTTATGATGATTAGAACATTTTTATTTTCGAGGCTCATTCTTAAAAAGTCATCAGCGATAGACTTTGAAAAATTAACTTTATCAATATTACCTTTAATTAATTCTACAAGCCAACTCTTTTCACTTTGATTTAGAAATTCCTCAGTGTTAATTTTATTCCAAGAAGGATATTCAAAAACTTCTAATTCTAATGTTTCTTTCATAGTTATAATAAAGGTTTTGCGATTTCTAATAGTTCTTTTTGTTCTTCAAGGAATTTATTTCTGATTTCTTTTGATTTAAAAGTTAAAACTCTACTGTTTCTAAAACTTCTATCGATATTTAATTCACCTTGATAGCATTCAATGAAATATTTCCATTCATCATTTTTCCAATTAGGCTGCCAACCCTTGTTGTAATAGTCTCTGAGAAATAGAAGTTTTAAGAGTGCTATTGTTGCATCAGCAAGTTCTTCACTCGGTACTGCTAAATTATCTGATAGATAATAATAACTACCTTTATCGCGCGCTCTCTCGAGAGCTTCCTCATATGATGGAACGGAGGATTTTTTCTGTTCAAAGTTTTCAAGTGTGTAAGGCTTTGTGGAAAGTGTTGGTTCAATACTTTTATGATAACGCCCATCTGTAGTGTAAGAAAAATCACCACCTTTTCCATCTTCACGATGGACTTTAACAGGGTGCGAACTATATTCGTTAATATCCACAACCTTTCCCTTTACATCAGGAAAAACTATTTGGTCATAAACCTCCATTCCTATTTTAAATATTGTTTTCATATTTATCTCATTTATAAATTTCTATTAATTTATACAACATTTCCAATTTCTTAATACTTCTAGTAATACTTGTATAATGTATTGTCTAATTTTTCAAATTTATTCTTTATTGACTTCTTCTTGCTTGCGATTTTTAAAAATATATTCAAATAGTATTGAAATAACAATAAACACTACAAGCACAACACCGCACAACACTAATACTGCATTAAATATGGGTATGAAACCAATCAACGCTAATGCAATACCACTAACCAAACTCTCTCCTTCTATTCTTTCATATTCCTTAACTTCCTTCCTAATCTTAAAAACCATCACAATAAGACCTCCTATTATATCTATCCATAAAAACAAGTTGTAAGTCTTCTCTGGATTAAAAACAGTTTCTAATAAAAAATTTAACATAATTATTTTAATTTAAGTTTAAATATTTTAGTACTTTTTCTTTTTCACTTTTACTTATTGTATATATAACTAGAAATTTAAAATACTATAATTAACACCTAAACCTATGTATGGACTTAAACCACTATTATTAATACCATAACCAGCATTTATACCCAACCCCCATCTTTTTTGTTTTGGTATATTAATATAACTTCTTTGTGTTTTAGTAATACTATATGGATTTTTATCACTTACATCTAATATTAATTTACCTTTTTCTTTGTAAGTAACTATACTAAAATCATTTTTTATATTAATTTTAATATCTGTGGTATCCTTTTTTGCTACTATATCTCCCCAAATATAACCTTTTAAATTAAAATTGGATTTATATATAGGTGTATTAGAAATAGTATCTAAAATAGTCTTATTTACAATTTTTTCTACTACTTTAGTTTCAGTTTTAATTATAGTAGCCGATTTTACATTTTTATATTTCTTTACTAATCCTTGTAACTCTTTTAATTCTTTATTAGTTAGATTTAACTTAGTAAAATCTTTCATTCTTTCTACTTCTACAACAGAAATTTTAGAATGTAAGATACCATTTTTGTCTTTATAATAACTAATAGAGTCATTAAGAGACTCTATTAGTTTATTATTTTTTATAGTATCATTACAAGATTTTATATTAAACATAACTATTACAATTATTGTTATTATTAATAACCAAATAAACAAATTTTTATTTTTCATAATACGTGTAAAGGGTTAATTTAATTAATATAGCTATAAATACCATTCCAACTATAATTCTAATAAGTAGTTTTATTGAATTAATGTATAAATAAAAAAGAAATCCATATCTTTAAATTACTTCTTTTTCTCTACTTTTATAATACATAAATCTATTTATTATATTTGAAACAAAATAACAAACAGTTATTGTAAGCATTAAAATATCTGAGTTCATATTATATATAGTGTCTAAATATTAATAAGTATAGAGCATTAATATAGATTATGTATAAGAATAATTCCATATTACAATAATATTTTATGTCTCTAATCATATTCTTCAATGAATCATAAAAGTATTCATTTGGCATAACTTTAATCCATTTAATATAATTAATACTTTTATTTCTTAATCTTCTTAATACAATATACATATTAAGAAAAATAGTAGTTGTTACTATTAATATTACTATCTTACTTATCATATAATTTTAATACTTTAATCTCCTCATCAGTGAGAGGTTCAAACATATCAGATTCCCCGAAGTCACACTTAAATTCTATATTATAATCAGTATATTTGACATTGTCTAATTTGCTAATTATAAAAGCATTTTTATCTATTTTAAATTTACCCCATTTACCAATGTAGTCTTCATATCTTAACTGTTCTTCTATTGATATTCCGTCTAATAAATATTTTTTAGTAGATAGGGTTGTTCTTAATGAAACTTCTTCGTCAAAATATAAACGACCACTTTTTGTATAATAAAAGTATTGTAAGAATCTATCAAAACTTACTGTTATATCTTCACTTATTTTATCAATTCTCACAACTCTTCCCCAACCAAACATATAATCAAACACCCTTTGCCCAACTTTAAATACTAAATCCTCTGCATTTATAATTTCTGTCATATTAAATATCTTTTAATTCAACACTATCTTCTATATATTGACGAAGACTTATAAAGCCTCTTAAGTTTTTATTATAACCTTTAGATTTATGAAAATCTTCACTATTTACAACCCTATGTTGTTTTCCATTTTCATCAAAATAATAAGAAGTATCCATAAAACCTTTATGCCAACTCTCATATTCTTCATAAGTCATACATTTGGCTATATGAGAAACAACTGAAAAATGACCTTGTTCTACACATTTTTCATAAATCTTTCTTGCTTTTTCAAGAGTTAAAATCTCATTATTATCAATAGTTGTATAACTAACTCTTGCAGTCATAGCACAAGACATAATAATCTTGTCTTTAAGGCTCATTTCAGGTGTAAATTCAGGTCTATCACTAAAAGGTATATGCCACTCATTATCTTCCATTTCTACAGGCTTAGATTCATTTAAAACATCATACATCTTCTCAGCTAAATCCATAAAATGAATTTCTGCTTGTCCTTTATTGTGTTGAAGCCACCATAAATCATCTTTATTTGAAAAGTCATTTAATACAGGATTTTCTTTTGTGAACTTTATTGCATCTCTTTTACTTTTACTTGTTATTGTGCTGGGTACAATAATATCATTAGGACTTACAAAATGAACATCTAGTTCATAAATAGGACATCTTTGTTCAAACAAATGTTCAAATGATTCACGAGTTCCTGTAATGAGTTGAGTTGTCCACATAAAAGGTTCAAGAAGTCTGTTACAAAGCTGTTTTGTAATTTTATTATTGTATAATTGATAAGCACTTTCTATGGCAGTATCTTTTGCTATTAACCATTTAACTTCAAGATAATCTATTTCTTCTGGATTAGTTATGTATTCTGTACCTTGCATACCTTTATGTGAAAGTTGCCAAGCAATTGGAATGAAAGGTTCTTTTTCTACCACTTCAACCATTTTCTCAAAAGGTATTGCACGAGAGTTATGAACTACAACACCATTAGCAACAAAATTATGATATTTTCCTTCTACCTCAATATCATAAGTGTCTATTTCACCAAGATATTCAATATTTGTAATTCTCATAGGTTCATATATTTCATATTCATTATATTTTATACCAGAACTACTACTATTTACTGATACATAAATATTTTCTGAACCATCTACTTGTAGGTTTTTATAACTGTAGTCTTTTCTTTCAACAGAATCAATTCCAACAAAATAAGTGTTAATAATTTTTGAATCTATTAAGATATTACCATTTTCTTGTTTTATATTGAAATCTTTTAATGTAACAAACTCATTATTATACTCATTAGATTTTAGTAATCTATGATTTTCTGTACAATCAAGACAATAACCTGAGTAAAATGTAATTCTATAAACAGGTTTTACTCCTGAATGAAATACTTTACTTATATTTTGTAATAGAAAACTATAATCTTCATTAAAAGATACTATCTTTAAGTTTTGATTATTATTCTCAAACAAATCCTTTATTTTTACTTCTTTAAATGATTTTCCATCATAAACAAGAATAAGAGAGTTTTCACTTAAACAACTAGAAGTATTCTTCTCTAACATCTTATAAGTATTAACTTCACTAAGAATAATTCTTGGAAATGTTAGTTTATAAGTAATAATTTCTTCACCTGTATTAATTCTTTTGCTGTGAGATATTATTTCAGCTTTGGTTTTATTTTCCATTTTAATAGTAATTATTTAAATATATCATAAATTTTCTGCCAAACTACTACATATATAACTCCACCTAATATTAAAGCAGGTATAATTAAGTATTCTAATGTCATATCATAAGTAGATTTAATATTATTGTATGTTGATTTCTGTATGTCCATACTAACATATACAATAATAATACAACTTATAATACAATATAAGATGAATATAAATGTTACTATTTTATCTACTATATTTTTCATTTTTTTATTATTTTTTACCTTTATAAAGATTTTTTAATAATTTATATTGTTCTATTATAAAACATAAATTTAGTATTAATATTGTTAATAAAAAACCTAAATAGAAATTTTCATCTTTATTTATATTCTTTATAAAATAAACAACTTCATTACTAAAACTAAATATTATAAACAAAATTAGTACTGATTGAATTATAACACATACTATTTTATTCATATCTATAATATTTTTTAAGTTCTTCCAAATCTTCAATAAAATTTTCAATAACATTTATACAAGCAAGTTGAGCAATATATCTTTCAGTAGTTGGAATAGATTCTTTTAAAATTTTTTCATGTTCTTTAAGTTCTTTCTTATATCTATCTATAAGGTCTATTATTATATCTATTTTCATAATTAAACAATTTGTAAAATATTTTTATATTTTAATAAAATCTTCAATCTTTGATATAAACACTTCTTTTGAAGTGTACTTAAACCAATGATTATCTTTTTTTTCTGTACAATTTTTCTTTTTAAATTTTAAGCATATTAACTCATTTTCAATGTTTATAAAAATATTATACATTTCCTCTGAATAGAAACTTTCAAAACATTGTATTGCTATATCTTGTATATGTTTTGGAAAAATTGAATTCTTATTAACCAGTTGCCCAAAAGGTTCTCCCATACAAATTTTTCCATTTTGCTCTGTACAACAGTATAAATATTCATTATAAAATGATAAATTTTTAATGAAGCTAGAAACAATATCTTTATTAAAATTAAATACTGATTTTAGCAATGAAAGATTTTTGTTATATTCAACCATCTTATCTTTCATTTCATTGTATTTTGCTTCCAGTAAACTTAAATCTTTTTCTTTTAGCTCTTTTATATACTTTTCAATTTCTTTTTCTGTTTTTATCATAATAACACATTTATAATCTATATATTAACTACGAAAAACAATAGTTATGTGTTTCAATTCATCTTCTGTAATTTTACTGAGTGGAACTATATATGATTTTGGTAAATCATTTATATCTTCTACATCTATCTTATTTATATCAAAATTTGATGGGTTCCAAAGATATGAACATTTATTTTTACTGCTTAATTCTTGTAAAAATTCAAAAAAACCTTGTAAAGTAATAAAGAAGCTATTACCACTCTTTAATTTCATATTAATTCCGCTATAATAGGTATTATCATTATTATAACATAATTCTAAATCTACTATAGGTATTCTACTATATAAACTATCTTCTATTATATCTTCATATATAGAAAAATTTTTTATATTGTGTTTCATAATAAAGGTTTTGCGATTTCTAATAGTTCTTTTTGTTCTTCAAGGAATTTATTTCTGATTTCTTTTGATTTAAAAGCAAGTATTCTCTTAATGTTATAAGTATTATCTATTTCAATTTTTTCCCTTGATACAATTATAACATATTTCAGCACATTAGTATTACTCCAATCAGGTCTCCAATCCTTATTGTAATAGTCTCTAAGAAAAAGTAACTTTTGTAGTGCCTCCGCAGCCATAGCCAACTCATACGACGGATAACCATTAAAGTTTGTTTTTGCCTTAACAAGTGCTTCCCCATACGTTGGTGCGGGTGCTTTTTGTTCAAAGCCTTGTAATTCTACTTTGTAAGGTTTGGTGGAAAGAGTTGGAACACTATATAAATCAATTCTTCCATCAATCGTATAACAAATGAGTGTTTCTCCAAAATATACTTCTATAGGAAAACTTTCACAATCTTTACTATATAATCTCAATATCTTTCCCTCTATATTAGGAAAATTTACTTGGTCGTAAACCTTTTGACCCTTTTTAAATACTGTCTTCATTTTTATATATTCTTATAAGTTCTTTTACTAATACTTCTCTTGCTTCTTCGTAAGTTGAAAACTCACCTTTAAAATGTTTACCTTCTTTTATTTTCATATTGTAGAAAATAAATTTGGTAGAGTCTTTATGATTTTCCAATGTAATTCTAAAGTCTTTTTCTCTAAACCATTCAAATACTTGTTCCCAAGTAGGTATAGAAATACCCCCTTTTGTATTATTTGCATTATAAGAACTTCCTTTCAGAATGTAATTTTGAGAATATATCTTGTTTTCCTCTTTATATCTCTTACTCTCTAATATATCAGAAGATGTAGTGTTTTGAGTAGGTTTGTTAAATCCAATTTCTTTTAAACTTTTTGCTATTTCCAACGGAACTAACCAACTTGGATAATTTTCTGTTTTCATACTCTTCATATTCCTTTTTCACTGTTCTTTTAAAAGTTTCAGAAGAAAACACCTTATCAAGCGTTTTATCTCTATAAACTCTAATAACTTCTTTATTCTTTATAGTAGGTACTTTTTTATAACTTCTTCCCATAACTATTGTTTTTCATAGATGTTACCGACTACTTTTAATTCTTTGTCTTTTATAAGTTTTTTTGAAAGATTTTTTGAACCATAATTCTCACTTTCATCATCATAAAGTACAAAAGAACATTCGTCAGCTGACCACTTTATTTCATAGTCATTGAAGTTATCACGTTTACCTATAATAGATTTTAATCTGACTATGTCACCTTCGTAAATTTCTTTACCACTAATATCACACAACCCTGTGAATTGACATATTGTTTCTGTATACACAACATAGCTGTCAATATAATATATTTTGTCTTGTCTTTCATATTCCAAAAGACCATAAACAAATTCATCAAGTGCAACACTAAATCCTCTAAATTTTATTGTTCTCATAACATTTTAAAATAAAAAATAATATATTAGATAACCTACAAGACCTACCAAAGCAATTTGCTTTACCCTTACATAAAAATTGAAATCCTTATGAAATTTTCTTTTAAGGTCTAATGGTATTAACATATAATAATCATTTAACATCTTGTCAGGTTTTATTATTTTTATAGTTGAATAAGCCCACACGACTATAAAAATTACTGTTGCAATAATTAATTCTTTACTCATTTTATTTATTTTACATTATTTTTACTGTATAAAAAGGGTATTATATTTTACATATTTATTCTGTTTCATTCATTTTAATAAGACATATAATACAAAAAACACAACTTACAAAAATAGCTACAATTCCTAGTCTATTATTACTGCTAAGCCTTGATAAATCAAAAGACCAATTAATAAAGAAAGTACAACATAATATAAAAAGTAAACTAATTATTGAATATATAATTAGTTTACTTAATGTTGTATTTAAAACTTTTTATTTTTCATAATTATCTATCTTTTATAAATTTACCATTTATCATTTCACCAGTTCTTTTAGATATAACTTCATAAGCACCACCTAAACATTTAGTAAAATCAAGTTTGAAATTATAACATAAAACATCTAAAGTATTTAATATTCTAATAATACTAAGTTCTATTTCTTCAAAATTTGGGTTTTTTACATTTATATATTCTGAAAATATATAAGACATTTCTTTTAATAAGTCTTTTATTATACTATTGATATTAACTCTTAATGAATCCTCACCATAATTATTTTTTACAAAGTCTAAAGCATCATTTTTTTGTACTAAAAGAGTTTTAAATTTATCTTCACCTAAAAACCAAGTAGCATTTATTAAGGTAACTATTGAATCTCCAATACCATCAGAAAGTTCTTCTTTATTATTGCTTTCTATAGCACTTATGACTTCACCAACTTCTTCATAAGTTTTCATTATTTGAGCAAAGAAATTAGCTTCTTTATGTATACCTTTTTCTTCAGCCCATTTATTTACTAAATCAATTAATTTATCAATTGTTCTCATATTTTTATGTTATTTAACAGGTTCATATTTTACAGATACTTGTTCAAAATCAGCTTCTGATGTATTTTTATAAATATTTAATATTCTAACTATTTTATCAGTGCTACTACTTGTCATCAACTCAAATAACTCTTCGTAATGCTTAGAAGTAATAAAATAAACATCTAAAGCATCTATTTCACTATTTTCTCCATTAGGTAATTTACCAAAATTTTGATGTGCCTTATAGTGAAAATCTGTTATTTTCTCAAGCTCTTTTAAAACTTGTTTTAATAGGTTTTTTAGTCTTTGTTTATAAATAGGAGTCCCCTCTAATTTATCTATGAGTCCTATAAGTATATCAGAGAGGAAACCTATTTTATACAAATCCTTAATATAATCAGGATTTTTCATATTCTCTTATTTTACTGTTTAATTGTACAACTTTTATATTCAATTTTCTATTGTTGTACCTACTTCTTTCATATTTATTTTTCCCCCTCATTTATATTTCCATATTTTTTACTATTTCATTTGAAATATAAGTTGCAATATTTTTTACTTCCTCTTTTAAAGTTTCTTCATCTATCAAAGATAATAAAGCTCTATTTGAAAGAGAAATATCTTTAAAATTTATTATTTCTTCCTTTAAATTTTTAACATAAAACCAATATGCTTTATTGTTATCACTTAATTTATCCTTTGACTCTAAATTTTCTATTCTTTTTATACATCTATTATATAAGCCTGAACTATTCTTTTTTACTTGACTAAAATATACAAATGGAACTGTTTCTTTTATATCATCATCATTTTTTATAAAACCAAAACAAGCTGTTAGCTCTGGTGATAATTCAAGTTTTAATACAAATCTGTAATGATTAGAGTTCTTTGATTTATTTTCAGCTAATACTATATACAGTCCTGGATAATCTTGTGGTATTTTATCTAAAGTATAATTATAATAATCTTTTACATATTTTTTATAATAGATTGCTCTTTTTCCTAAATTTTCTTTTAATAAACTCATAAAATTCTCAAGTGTAACTTGTAATTTATCATTCAATTTTCCATATAAAGAAATCGCATTCTTCATATCTTCAACTGACTTCAATATATTATCTTTTATTTTTGTCTCTTTTTCTCCTAAAATTTTATTAATACTTGCTATATATTGATTAATACAAGCTAATTTATTCTCCTTTCCTTCTACCAATTTTAAACAATTTTCAAGCCAATTTAATATTTCTCCTTGAAAACTAATATTTATATATTCTACTTTTTCATTTTCTTCTAAATTTTCTTCTTCACCTATACTCTTTTTGCTTGCATTATGTCCATCTAATGTTAAATAAAATATTTTATATTTCTTATGTTGTTCTTTTGCAAATTTTTGATATCTTATTAATTGTTCAGGTTGGTCACCTGCATCAATTTTCATTTCTATAATATAGATACAATCTTTTGATTTAATTTCAAAATCTAATCTTCCTTTTATAGTGTCTAAATCAAATGCTTTTTCTCTTGTAACTTCCCAATTTTTATCATAAATATTTTCATCTTCAATACCTATTTCTTTTAAAAATAGAGTTAAGAATGTTTCCTTATCTTTTTTTCCCCAATTTTGACTAAGTAAATTATAGATAATTTTTGAGTGAATATGAGCCTCATCTCTATCTTTTTCTATAATACTTAGTAAATTAAATCTTGAACTATCTTCATATAGATAATCTTTTGACTTTTCATAAGCCTGTTGTAATAATTTTTCTTCCATTATAAATCCCTCCTAATGAATACTGATATTCTATTTATAACATTTTATTTTTCTTTTTACAATGTTATAATATAGTAGAGTAAACTTAGGAGAAGTGATATGAAAAAAATTTTATTAATACTATTATCTATATTTTTTCTTTCTTGTGGTGTAAAAAATTCTAATGATAATGAACATATTTTTTATTTAGATAACCCTAGTAATGAAGATATAGAAATCATTTTAGATAGTCAAACATATAAATTAAAGCCTAGAACTTTTGAAATTTTAAAATTGAAAACAGGAGAACATATTGCAGAGTTATCTGATAAAAGAAAAGTATATTTTAAAATTTTTGAAAATTCTAAGGGGGGAATTATTAATCCAACAGCTTCATCTTATGTTTTTAATGATTTTATTCCATATTCTGCACCGAATGTCTTTGTTGAGTGGAGTGAGCCAGAGATAAATACAATTTCTATTGATAATCTTAACTTTACTGGCACATATAGAGTAGTAAATGATTTTATTATAGATAAAAATTATATAGGCTGGGATTTTGATATTTTTGAAAAAATTAATTTTGATAAAATTTCTCCTGAAATTGAAATTAAAGTTTTCTCTAAGATATCTAATCCTTATGAATTCTTAGAACAAGATAATTTAAAATACAAAGATATCAATAAAACTAAATTAAATTTAGAAATAAAAGAAGATTATTCTATACCAAATTTTGAAGATAAAAAAGTCCAAAAATATGTAGAGGAAGTTATAGAGCTTGATAAGGCTTATAAGGTAGAAAATAATGGGAATGAACAAAAGAAAATACTTGAAAAATATAATACATTGGTAGATAAATATATTAATGAAGTTGGAGCTCCTGTATATATAAAAATTCTTTATTTGAATAAGGGAGTTATCATAACTAAAGTGGAATAAAAAAGAATTATACCTAGTATATCTAAGTATAATTCTTTTACTAATTAAAATCCTAAGAAATTTAAAGCATCTTGATTTTTATATGTTTTTCCTTTATATTGGATTTTTAAATCATCTTTTGGAGTT